>Ga0154886_1144_pt1 | contig 16011 bp, 8 predicted proteins | sample Rifle2008BG19ft_FD_105858 | JGI IMG/M metagenome (GOLD analysis project Ga0154886, IMG submission 105858) | Chloroflexi bacterium RBG_19FT_COMBO_55_16
CCTGGTGCTCCTGTCTGGTTTAATCCTTGGTTTACTGTACGTGTTCCTCGTTCCACCCTGGCAGCATTACGATGAGCCAGGGCATTTTGAGTTCGCCTGGTTGGTAGCTAATCGGGGTCAATTACCGAGCCTGGGCGAAGTAGATCAGCGGATGCGCCGTGAAATGGCCGCCTCGATGATGGAACACGATTTCTACAAGAGTATGGGATTTCACCCTAATCTACTTCGACAAGAAGGGGAAATATGGATTGGGATTTCGCAAATCAATGACCGGCCGGTCTATTACTTCCTTCTAAGCGCGATTATACGCTTCGTGCCAACCAGTGAAATAACTTTCCAGCTTTATTTGGGGCGACTGGTCTCCTTGATACTTTTCTTTATCTGTATCCTTTCAGCCAGGGGTGTGGCAGTTGAACTGACGTCACCGGGTCATCCAATTCGCTGGATGCTTCCAGCCTCACTCGTGTTGCTGCCCGGGTTAACCGACATCATGACAGCCATCAACGACGACGTTGGAGCTACAGTAATATATTCCTTGTTTCTTTGGGCGGGTGTCCGTCTGATAGCCAGAGGTTTTAACTGGGCGCGGTTCCTGGTCTTGCTGATTACTGCTGGTTTGTGTTTCTATACAAAAAATACAGTTACGATTGCAATCCTGTTGATCATATTACCGCTATTACTCTCAATTTTCCGCGGTAAGCGCCGGCGTCTGGCGTGGGCAGCCATGGCGATAGGCGCAGTTGCCCTGGCGTCTTCTTTGTTCGCATGGGGTGATGCTGCGCTTTGGTATCGGATTACACTACCCGATCTCCCCACCCGCGAGAGGGCTCAGCAGGCTCCATTGGGCTCGAACGTGTTTAAATTTTCACTTTTCCCCCAAACTCCACCACCCAAGTTGATTCAGGTTATTCCTGTTTCGATTGAAGAAAATCTGCGTGGCAAACCGGTTACCCTCGGAGCCTGGATCTGGGCGAGCAAACCGGTAAAAGTGCGGACTCCGATCCTTGTTACCCAAACTCAAACCATAGTCCAGGAAGTTGAGGTAGGTGTTCAGCCCTCTTTCTTTTCATTTTCGACCAAAATTAGACCGGATAACTCAAAATTGAATATAATCCTTTCGCCAGTTAAAGGCGCGGTGAAAGAAGCCTTTTCGGTATATTACGATGGGGTTGTTATGGTCGAAGGAAAGCGCCCGCCCGATAAGCAGCCTGATTTTGACAACGCTGATGGAGAAAGAGGCCGGTGGGGAAAGTTTTCCTTCGTAAATGTCCTCCGCAACGGGTCCGCCGAAGACGCTTGGCCCTGGTTAAGGGATTGGGCTGATCGCTTCATTAGCAAATTATTTCCAGGAAGAGCTTCCCTTATTCTCGCTTTCTTGCTTGATCGGGCAGCAGCTAAGTCGTATTATCTGTCCACATTCATAAGAATTTCCCAATCCTTCTGGGCCAGGTTTGGTTGGGGGCATGTCCCCCTATTGGGAGAATACTCGTATCCGGTTTTGGGTTTTCTCACCCTGGTTGGGTTGGTTGGCGCATTGCTTTCAATGGGACGGCATCGAAAGAAATTGCAGTGGGATTTGATCTTCTTTTTTGGTATGTCTTTGCTTTTCATTTGGGGATTAACGATCATGCGCGGGAGCGGCTCGATTTTAGATGGGCGGTATCTGATCCCGGTGGCGCGTTATGCTTATCCGGCCATTATCCCAACCATGTTGATTCTCAATTTGGGGTGGTTGGAACTTTTTTATTGGATTAAACGATTTATAAAAATTCCATCCACAGTGGGGTTTGCATTATTCCTATTATTATTTTTAGGGTTGGATGCATTATCCTTACTAACTATTGTTAAATTCTATGGAAATTAAATCAGGCTTACTTTTTTGATTGGACCATAGATTACACTGATTTCACTGGTTTTTCCTTCGACAATCATTTTGACTGGTCCAATAAGTACGACCAGCTTAGTAATATGGTATAAATTATTCATATACATTTGAGATGCTTTGTGATATTGTTGGCTGCAAGGTTTATTTAATGCTTTCCAATAAATATATTGGGGTATCCCCTATCTTTAGGAGTTTAAAATGAATTTTGTGATCCGGCCGATTAAGCTGCTCCTGGTTGCCTTAGTTCTTATTTCTGCGGTTGGATTGTCCTTTCGACTGGTCCGGGATTCTGTCGCTTCTGCATCGACAGCCTCATCCAGCTCGATGGTTTATTTACCCATCACTATTAAAGGATATCCACGGCCTGTGACAGGTTTTGGTGCACAAATCTTGCCTCATAAATCAACAAAGGTGATGGGTTTCTTGAAGGAAGCGGATGTGTATTGGGTTCGGGTAAACGCGATTAATTGGAACGATATCGAACCTGATCCACACACCGAGCCTCCCACCTATAAATGGGGAATGGTCAATGAATCCGGGCTGAGTTTTGCCGCTAAGAATGGAATGCAAATCATTGCCACGATCCGCTTTGCGCCAGATTGGGCGCAGAAAATTCCCGGTTATGCATGTGGTCCAATCGCACCAGAGGCATTGGATGAATTTGCCAAATTCTTGCAGGCGCTTGTGCAACGATATAGCTATCCCCCTTATAATATCAAATACTGGGAGTTGGGCAATGAACCGGATATCGACTATAGATTGGCTGATCAAAACAGTGGTTTTGGATGTTGGGGGGATGAGAACGACCAATTTTACGGGGGAGGATATTATGCTGAGATGCTGAAGGTGGCTTATCCGGCGATCAAGGCGGTCGATCCAACTGCCCAGGTGTTGATCGGCGGACTGCTCCTGGATTGCGATCCTACTCATCCACCGGCGGGAAAGGATTGTAAACCGGCCAAATTTCTGGAAGGGATCTTGAGGAATGGGGGAGGACCCTTTTTTGATATCGTCAGTTTCCATGGTTACCCAACCTACTCGAGCTCTTCCCCCGACGGTGAATTGTATTATGATCTTAACTTCCCCAGCTGGGGGGCGCGCGGGGGTGTGGTGCTGGGTAAGGTGGATTTCCTGCGCGAGGTATTGGCCCAGTATGGGTTGGCCAAGCCGATAATGCACACGGAGGGGTCTTTGATCTGCCCGGAAACGAACGGTGCTGACTGTAATCCTCCAATTGAGGCTTTCTTTCAGGCTCAGGCGGACTATATCGTCTGGTTGTACGTGCGCAACTGGGCCGCAGGATTAAAAGGGACAATCTGGTACCAATTCAACGGTTCTGGTTGGCGGTATGGGAGTATATTAGATGGAAACCAGGACCCCAAACCTGTGTATTACGCATTGGATTTCTTGACTCAAGAACTCAAAGGAGCAACTTATGTCGCTCCAGTCACCCAGTTTCCATCTATTGTGGGGTATGAGTTCAGGAATGCAACGAAGAAGATTTGGGTATTATGGTCTCCAGGCGCAGGCACTTATGCGATCCAGCTACCGGGCGGAGTACTGCAAGTCTACGATAAATATGGAACCGATATCACCCCGGCGGGACCCGAAATCAATGTGAAGAGTCCGATCTACGTTGAATTCGCGCCTTGATAGAGGGTGCTTGCAAGATTGGATATCAATGATGAGACGATCACTTCTGCTCTTTAGCGTTGGATTGATTTTGACTTTGGGTATGGTTGCTTGCCGGGGCAAGTCCGTGACCGGTGAACTTATACCCGCTGTCGAACAACCCCAACAGACCCCAGCTTCCCCGGCGACTCCGAGCTCAGAATCGACATTAACCGATACACAGCTGCCTGCGCTAACCAACCTCCCATTGCCCATGATGGGAGCCGAAATCAATCGAATCGGCTCGGGACCAATCGTTAAATTGTTCGCAGAGGCAGGAGCGAGACTTGTGCGCCACAATTCACTGGTATGGTCTGACGTTGAGCCGGTCGAAGGAGAGCGTCATTGGGAGGCCGTAGCGAAACTGGAAGAGGGACTGATCAATGTATCAAAACAGGGGCTTGACATTCTCCTGGTCGTTCGGAGCACACCGCCCTGGGCACAGCTTTATGAAGGTTCATATTGCGGACCGATTAAACCTGAAAAGTTTTCGGCTTTTGCTGTCTTTATCAGCGATCTAGTAGCTCGTTATAGTGTGCCACCTTTCAATGTTAAATACTGGGAATTAGGTAATGAACCGGATGTCGATCATGGTATGCTGCCTGGAAATAGTGTATTCGGGTGTTGGGGGGATGAGGAGAATGAATACTATGGGGGCGGGTATTATAGTGAAATGCTTAAGGCGGCTTATCCAGCGATCAAAGCGGCCGACCCAAGCGCCCAGGTGCTGATCGGTGGTCTGCTCCTGGATTGTGATCCCACCCATCCTCCGGAAGACAAGGATTGTAGACCAGCCAAGTTCCTGGAGGGGATCTTGATCAACGGGGGTGGGGATTATTTTGATATTGTCAGTTACCACGGCTACCCATTCTATTCGAGTGACACACCGGGGGGTGAGTTGTATTATGATGAGCACTTCCCGAGCTGGGAAGCGCGTGGAGGTGTTGTATTGGGTAAGGCAGATTATCTGCGTGAAGTAATGACCCAATACGGCGTCGAAAAGCCTTTGATGCATACCGAAGGAGCGATGATTTGTCCGGGATGGAATACAACCGATTGCAATCCTCCGGGGGAGGGATTTTATCAAGCCCAGGCAGATTATGTCGTTTGGTTGTATGTGAGAAACTGGGCTGAAGGAGTGCAAGGGACAATCTGGTTCCAGTTTGATGGTCCTGGTTGGCGTCACGGGGGGATGCTCGACAAAGATCAGGAGCCCAGGCTGGCCTACCTGGCTTTTAAATTTCTGCTTGATGAATTAAGCGAAGCAACCTATTTGGGGAAAGTCCAGGAATTTCCGGACTTAACCGGGTACGAATTTATATCAGGGACGAAGAAGATTTGGGTGCTCTGGTCAGGGGATGGACAGCCTCACCAGGCTCTGTTGCCACCCGATGTCAGTGGTATTCTGGATAAGTTCGGCAACCCACTCCAGGTTGAAGCGGGTGAAATTTCTATCCAGAGCCCTGTTTATGTTGAGTTTAGCCCTTGACCAGACCAGTATTGCTGGGGGCTATTTGGTCATTGTTCTTGCTCGCCAGCTGTTTGAACTTACGTTATTTATTGCGTAAGTATCCAACGCCACCAAAATATGCCTGGCTGTGGATAACTTTAATTGCCCTTTTCGCCCGGTTGATCCCGAATGTGATCCTTCCGATGGGGGCGGAGTATGACATCGAGTCTTTTCGGATCGCAGGAAGCCTTATTCTGCAAGGAGAGGATGTGTATGCGAGTCCGTTAGCGATCGACCGCCATCCTTACCTTCCCTTGCAGTTGTATTGGATGGCTGCTGCAGTGTGGATCGCTGATAATCTTAATCTATCCTACGTGGCAGTCTACCGGCTTCTTCCAATATTTGCCGATTTGGGCGTTGCCTTACTTTTGTTCCAGATCCTGCGGGTTAAAGATCAGCCGGCAGCATTTCACGGGGCTTTATGGTATGCACTCAGTCCGATCCCGGTATTCATCTCCGCTTATCATGGTCAATTTGACGCGCTGCCGATATTTCTGATAATCCTTGCGCTCTATTATTTGGGTAGATCCAGCTGGTTGAGCGGCACGTGGATGGGTTTAGCCATCCTGGCCAAGAGTTGGCCGGTTTTAGCGCTGCCATCTTTGATTCAAGGCGTGCGCAAGTTGCGCGATAAGGGTTCTTTGATACTGTTTGCGTTCCTGATCCCGCTGATTGGAGTGATAGCTTATTCGATTTTATTCAAAGCAGAAGTGTGGAATGTCCTTACCAGGGCGTTAGCTTATAACCGGGGGGTCGGTGTTTATGGGTATACCTACTTTATTCGACTGCTTTGGATGCTTGATCTGGTAAATAAACAGGTCTTCGAATTTGTCATACATTATGGAAGGTTTCTAACATTGGCCATTCTGGGGCTGGTCTGGATAGTCCGGGGGCGGAAAGAAGCGCCGGCGGCCGGTATCCTGACGGTTCTGATCACTTTCTTCGCGGTAACCCACGCTTTTGCGATCCAGTACCTGGGATGGCTGATCCCCTTCGGGATATTGAATTCAGAATATCGCTGGTTGAAATGGTATTCCTTAGCAGCTTTTGGATATATGGCGCTGGTCTATTTCACTCTGATCCTGGATAACTCAATCACCCGCCTCCTGCCCTGGCCTGAGGCGGATTTGTTTATTATCATCCCCGCGTCGATCCCTGTTTGGCTGCTGTCTCTTGCCTGGATGTTTACCCGCCTGCGCGGCTCTCATTCTAGAACTGCAGAGGTAGTGCCCGGGTAATAAAATTAAACCCCCAAGTTATCAAGGGGTGAGTGCGCAGCGGATGCCATTATTTTGTCTTGATTCGTCAGGAAAAATCCTGCCTCGCAGGGTAACTTCGGCTTCATCTCCGGGCTTGTCAAACCTACCCCCGCGGACAACGCGCACCTTGGTGCCGAAGTCCTCAGAGGCCTGGGAGTCTCCACCGGGGTAGACATCGAACCAATCTTCGACGAATTCCCGAACATTGCCACCCAGATCAAAGACACCGTACGGGCTAACATCTAGAGGGTAGGTGCCCACCTCGACAGTGTCGCCTACACAATTGTCGACATTGGCATAATCGCAGTTAATCCCTTCACCCCAGGGAAAAGTCCGGCCGTCCGTCCCACGGGCGGCCTTTTCCCATTCTGCTTCAGTTGGTAAGCGTGCGCCGCGCCATTCACAAAATTGTTTGGCATCTGCCCATTGAATATTAATCACTGGATAATTGGCGAATAATGGTTCACCAAAATACAAAGCCCTGGTCAGAGAGCCCAGTTCGATTGGCGGATCACAGACATCGTCATTGACGCAGGCTGCGTACTGTTCATTGGTTACCTCGAACTTGTCGATGTAATAATCTGGCAGATCAACCGTATGACTCGGCCGCCTAGGCGGTAAACTTGCATCGGTTCCCATCTCAAACGGCCCGGCAGGAATTAACAGCATCACCGCGCCAGAATCGCCTGTAATTTCGGGGGGAGCGACATCGGGCAATGGATAACAATTGCCACTATTTGGTTGTACGGAGTGATCGGGATTGGCGACCAGGATGCACATTTGGGTGGCATCCTTGCGGTCCGAAGCAAGATAGCCTGTAAACGGTCTTGGGCCACCATAGAGGATCCAGGGCCCATGACCGGGAACTCCAGCCTCCTCCGGAGCGACCGTATTGAAGAAGAAGTGGACATGCAAAGTGGTGGGAGATATTTGCTCTGTGAATTCGAAGGTTTCATATTCTACGACATAACGGCCTTGGTTATCGATGGTCATGGCGTTTATTCTGGAAAAGGGGCCAGCCGGAACCGTTGGGGTAGAAGTCAATGTGACGGTAGCTGTGGTAGCTGGCGGAAAAGTGGCTGTGGGCGGGGCTGGCGTGAGGGTGGGGGCATTTGTCGCAGTCAGGAGCGGGGACTCTGCCAGGTTGGCTGCACCTGGTTCTTGGGTGGTGGCTGTGACCAACCCAGCTGGGACGCTGTTCCGGCTTCGGATGAACTGGTTGTACACAAAAATACCGCTAACGATCAGGCAGGCGAGGATCAGGACTCCAGCTATCCCACCGCCGATCAACACAGGTCGCATGCCGACTTTTCGCAGGGCTGCCGGCATCGAGCTACGACTAGCAGGGGAGGCGGGGATGCCAGGCGGCCTTTCTACCGCGATTGAGCCAGGTTTGGCGGCTATATTTTCAGGTGAAGAGGTAGGTGGACCCTCAGGGGCTGCTGGCTGCTCGATCATGGTTGCATCGATCGGTTCTGGTTCAGGTTGTTCGATGAGCGTGGCTTCGCCAGCTGGTATCACAGACTTAGGGCGCGTCGAGAGCTGAGTCTGGACATCTTTCAGGGCGGAAGCCATCTCGCCAGCAGTTTTATAGCGGTCATCGGGATTCTTGGCCAGTGCTTTATTAATAACAGCGACTAACCCGCCAGGTAGATCTGGATTCAGTTTGTGTAAGTCTGGCACCTGGTCATTCACATGCATCATCATTAGAGTCATGGCAGAGTCGGCTTCGAAAGGTGGACGGCCGCTGACCATTTCAAATAAAGTAACACCTAATGAATAAATGTCTGACCGCTGATCAAGATTTTGTCCCTTGATTTGTTCAGGAGACATGTAAAGGGCGGTGCCAATTACCGCGCCGGTTGCGGTATGGTGCTGACCACCGATGATCTTGGCGATGCCAAAATCCATCAAGATGGCTTGACCGTGGACGGAGAGCATAATGTTGGCCGGTTTAATGTCGCGATGGATCAATCCGCGCCCATTGGCATACTCGATGGCATCACAGATATTCACCGCAGTGTTGACCACATCGGGGAGAGGCATCCGCCGGTCAGCATCATTAATTCTTTTAAGCTGATTCTGGAGAGTCTCCCCGGGGACAAACTCTAACACCATGTAGTAGGTGTCAGCTGCGTGGTTATAGTCGTAAACCTGGATGATGTTAGGATGCCGCAACTGGGCAACTGCAGTAGCCTCTTCTTCGAAACGACGCACAAAGTCAGGGTCGCTAGAAAGGTGGGGGTGGATCATTTTCACGGCAACGACCCGCCGCAGGTTCGAGTCTGTAGCCCGGTAAACTGCGGACATCCCACCTTGCCCCAATAAATCTTCTATCTTATACCTATCTGCGAGGCTTTTTCCAATCCAGCTGGATTGACTCATTTAATCGCTCCAAGTGTGAAGAACATCGAGTTTGAAAAGGTCGCTCATTCGATTAACCATAACCAGGCGTTGTTAAACTGACACACCGTGTGGCCCGATTCGCTTAAAGCGACCATGGCGATGAATCCGCGGTCGAATTGTGTATCAGCTGTCTTGAATGCAGCAACCCGGGCGTTGTGATCAGATTTAATTTGAGTGACAATTTCCTTATATTCCACCGTTTTCTGCAGGTAATCCTCCATGGCTTTGGTGTCTTTCGTGTCGATGGGTATCTGCGGAGGTGGTGGGATGCTCGGTTGGGGGGGTGGAGCGCCCGGATCGATCTCGCCGATTAGCTTACCGTTGGTGTAGATCAAGAATCTGTTGCCGCGACCGACGACTGTCAGGCGATTGGTGGCATCGTTTTGCCAATCGAAGTTCGGGTCGATGCCATAGGCGTAAATGTCTTGCCCGGTTACGATTTCTCCATCAGCCATCGTGGCAAAGGCCACGTGGCCACTGGCCCCACGTGAGGCGATGACCATATATTGGTTTAGAGCATCCTGGTTACCGTCTGAGCGGAGGACGAATCCACAACCGGATGAGCCGTAAGAAGTGTTCCAGGTGATGTCTGCGGAGACGATGAAATCGGCGGCGACTGTATTCAGGAATTGGTTCGCATAGTCATATTGGGCATAGCCTTCAATATCCAGAGTGACTGGAGGATGAACCCATCCAACCTGCCCAAGGGAGGGGTCGACGTCGTATTTCGGGAGTTCAGCCAAAATAGGCGCAACCGTAGTGGCTGTTGCAGATTGCTCCTCCGAGCTTGAATTCGCTAATGAAGTTTGGGTAGCAACAATCGATTGGTTCTGGAGCGTGGCTTCGGCTTGGACGGTTGAAATTAATTGCTCCGATCCTCCTGAGCTTGCGGCGGCTGCAGCTGTAGCGGTTGAGCGGACTGAGCTCGCGATGGCTTGTGCAGTCGCCTGTTTGTCATCGCCAGCATTATTAAAACCCAGGTTGCAGGCAAGCACGGCGCCGGCCAGAAAAAAGACAGACAGTAAAAAACGGGGGGTATTTCTTGATTTAGCGGGCATCTTTACTCTTTTGAAGGATCAAAATCGCAACCATGAGGATTGCGATCATGATAAGTTGTGCGATCCAGGCAAAAGCGATATGTGACCGGAAAGCAGATGGATTCTCTTTGTCGACAAACGACCAGCCGATAGTTGTAACGGACAGGCCGAGGACGCTCTCAGCTGGTTTTACTGCCGCTGCCCTGGCGATATTCCATTTTGCGAATTCCTCCTGATAACCAGCCATCTCAGCTTCGAATACATTTGCGCGGGCCTGATAGGCATCCACCTCACGTCTGTAATTATCTTGAATCCCCTGGACTTCGTTTTCCCAGGCTTTGAGATTATCGAAGAATTCTGACATGGCAATGGTATCGGCCTGGTTAACCGGTTCAAGCGGGCGGTCGGGGAGCACAGGTTCTGGCGGCGGGTCGCCTAAAAGAGCCGGCTGTACCGGCTGAGGTTGGTCGATGGCTGGATTGTAGAACTTGCCCATCCCGGGGAAGTTGCATGATTCTGCGTTCAGGATGTTCGTCCCCATACACCGGCAATTGTTGTTGGCTTTATCCTCCAGCGTCATGGCTTCGCGCACATCCTCGTCTAATGTCCAGCAGATGTCAGCGGCGACATCGGAGCCGACCCCGGAGATGCCCATAAGGGCGGAAAAAGCCCAATGGGTGGCGGTCAGCCCGCTGATCGTGCTCGGGAGTGGGATCAGCGCGCCGTTCAAGATCATTTGCGGCAGGATGAGCAGGATGACGAATAAGGGTGCAGCGTTGGCGTTGGGGGATAAGGCGGAAGCAAACAATCCTAACATCATGCCGGCCAGGGTCACAATCACGAGCGTAATGTAAATCATGATATATTCCGACAGGCCGCCAGGCATATCGAAGGCAAATTTGCGAATGATGACGTAAGCGGCAGCCTGGTAGAAAGCTAACAGAGCAGCCACCCATACTTTCGACAGCACGTAGGGGAAGATGCGCAGGTTGACTAATCGCTCGCGTTTGTAAATATCTTGCTCTTTGACGATCTCCCGCATTTGGGATAGCGCGCCGACCAGCACGCCATATACTGTGAGGATAAACAGAGTGGTTATAACGTCAGCGATATTGCCGTCGAGTTGGCTGAAAGGGTTCGATCCTAATGCGAGCGACAATACGACATCCAGCAGTCCCACCAGGGGCGCTACGGCCAACATCAACACCAGGCTAAAACGGTCGCGGGTGAGGATTTTTAAATTGCGGGAAGAAAGGACAAGGAATTGGCGGAGAGAAGATATCTGGCGCGCCTTTTGGCGAGATTGTTTTACGACGGGTACCTTCGCCGATTGGCTTGCCTGTAGAATCTTGTCTTGCAATGGTTGGAGAACATATTTTTGAAAGGCAGGGTGCTGCAGGAAGCGTTGTTGCCATTCTTGCGGCCCGCCTTTGCCAGGATCTTCCAGAATGCGGTAGATCTCGTCAAATTCCATCTCACCTGCATGGCGGGCACGGTCGGAGCGATAGCGATCAAAATACCGGAGAGATTCGTCTGGAGGGCCAAACCAGGCCAGATAACCACCCCGCGCCAGGAACACAACCTTATCCGCCAGCATAACGTTCTTCGTAGCGTGAGTGATCAGCACGATCGTGCGTCCCTGGTCAGCCAGCCGGCGCATGAGCTGCATGAAAGCTGTTTCGGTGCCTGGATCGAGGCCAGAGGTTGGCTCATCTAAGAAGAATAGACCGGGTTTTGTCAACAACTCGACGCCGATCGAGACGCGCTTTTGCTGGCCTCCGCTCAGGCCGCTGATTTGAACGTCCTTGCGCTCGAGCAGATCGAGGTCCTCCAGGACTTCGATCACACGCTGATGCCGTTCTGATTTGGTGGTATCGGGGGGCATCCGTAATTGAGCAGCGTAATCGAGGGCCTGGTATACGGTCAATTCCATGTGGATGATGTCCCGCTGGGGAACATAGCCAATTTCATTGCGGATAGCATCGAAGTTACGGTAAACATCAATCCCATTGACCTGTACCTGACCTTGGGTAGCTGGTCGATATCCAGCGATCGCATCGACCAGGGTCGTCTTACCGCCGCCGCTCTGGCCGACAACAACAATAAATTCACGCGGTTGGAAGGATAATGAGATATTCTGGAGCAGGTTGAGGTCTTTCCGCACCCATTTATGCAGGCCGATTGCATCCACCTGAAGTCCATGGGTCTCGTTATATTGTAAGAGCTGGTTCTCGCCGACGATAAACCGGTGAGGCCCAATTCGAATAGTATCTTCTGGTTTTAACCAGACTTCACCGGCGATGCGCTGGTCGTTGACAAAGGTTCCATTGGAGCTGCGTAAATCCCGCACCCGATGGCGTTTTCCAACCCGTTCGATCTGAGCGTGAAAGCGGGATATCTGCGGCGAATCCAGGATGACATCGTTACTGAGGTCGCGGCCGATCTGGATGTGCGTGTTTTCGCCGAAGGAGATCGGGCGAGCGGTCTCTGCTACAGCCTCTCCTGGCGAGTTGTACGTCAGGCTCACCATCATCCCAGGGTCGTGACCACCGATCCGCAAGGTATCCTGGTGGTGCAAAACCCGGGGAGCCTGCAATGGGCGCCCTTCGAAATAAACCGGATTGGTCGCGTCAGGGAGCAATGAGAGCTGGTAGCGGCTGTCGACGTGCTCTATGAAGGCGTGATGGCGAGAGATGATCGGCACCGGGATGACGATATCGTTATCCTCGGCGCGTCCAATGCTCAGGCGTTCTTTGATCAGCGTAAAAGATTGGGGAGGCTGACCGGCAATAGTTACCACCAATTGGGGGGGAGAAGAGGGTTGGGGGAGATTGAGGTCCTCTCCCAAGACAGTTTCAGCCAGCCGTCCAGCCCGATCGCCGGAGATACCAGAGGAGGTCTCGAAGGTCAATATGATCGCCTGGCCCAGGCCAATGCGGTCTCCGGGCGTTAAAGGCGAGGCTCCAGTTAGGCGTTGCCCATTCAGGAAGGTACCATTACTGCTGCCTAGATCTTCGATGAGGTACCGGTCTCTTTGGCGAATGAAACGGGTATGACGCCGCGAAACGACCGGGGACGGGATGATAATATCCACGCCCGATTCGCGGCCGATGATCACCTCGTCTTTTACCAGGTCATATTCCTGGCCGGGTGAGGGACCTTGCGTTACAATCAACTTACCAATGGAATGGGGAACCGAAGCCATCTCCCACCTTAGAAGGCCGTCCGGAAACTTGCATACTTCCTTCGACCGACAGTCTTATTTGGATAATTAGGATGAGAATAATTATACTTTTTATCCAGGGGGTGTCAAGCTTGTTCCCGCCACATTAAATCTTTTACTATTGGATTCTCAACGGCGAATTGCTTAAGTGATTGGCGATAATCTGTACTAAAATTTATTATGTTGCTAGCGGCCTATCACCGATGAAATGGACCAATAATCAGCCAAGAGATGAAGAGACCATTCAAAGTTCTGTCCCTGAGCGATGTCCAGGTTGAGTTTATCTACAGTCCCCGCATTTCCGCGCGCTTTCCCGATGTTGATTTTGTAATCGGGTGTGGTGATTTGCCTCATTACTATCTGGAATATGTGGTCACGACGTTGAATATCCCACTTTACTACGTGCGAGGAAATCACACGAACGTGATCGAATATACTTCAGGGGGCACGCGTACCGGACCACACGGGGCAGTGGACTTACACCGCAAGGTCATTTCTCACCAGGGCTTGCTATTAGCGGGCGTTGAAGGATGTCTACGCTACCGCGAAGGTCCGTATCAATATTCCCAGGCGGATATGTGGAGTTATGTATTCGGACTTATCCCCAGGTTGCTAAGGAACCGGATCGTCTGTGGAAGGTACCTGGATCTATTCGTCAGCCACGCACCTCCCTGGGGAATTCACGATCAACCCGATCTACCCCACCAGGGGATTAAAGCTTTTCGTTGGTTCCTGCAGGTATTTCGGCCAGCCTATCATTTTCACGGCCATATCCACGTTTACCGTCAGGACACGGTCACTCATACCCAGTTTCAGGATACGCAAGTGATCAATACATACGGATATTTAGAAACTATCCTCGATCATGGCGTCCTTAAGAAGGGTAGGACGGTATGATTTTCGACCAAATGGCAAAATATGATTTTGAACGCGCCAGGGGAAAAGCTTTCTGGCGGAACGTTCTCAGCTGGTTGACCGGCGAAAGGAACCAGCTGTTGCCTTTCGATGAAGTCCGTGAACATATCCCGATGATCGGGCAACATTATATCGGTTTGCAAGAGGTGCCCATCGAAAACATCGTGGGCAGCCTGGGTCGCTATCGAGACTTTGACCGGGCATTTTTACCGATCCAGAAGCGGACGAAAGACCGCTGGGTCAGCATTGACAGAGCCCGTTATGAAGAGGTTGATTTACCCCCGGTGGAGCTATACAAAATGGGGGAAGTCTATTTCGTGAAGGATGGCAACCATCGCGTATCCGTAGCGCGCGAACGCGGACAATTATTTGTAGATGCTGTCGTAACTGAGATCCAGATCGCCATCCCTCTAACGGTCGAGACGCAAGTGTCTGACCTGGATATGAAGGGAGAGTATGCAACTTTCATCGAGAAAACCAGACTGACCACGATCCGTCCTTCTGCCCAGGTTGAACTTACACTTCCGGGAGAATATGACCGTCTATTAGACCATATCAATGTGCATCGCTGGTACCTGGGTGAGCAGCGGAAGGCGGGAATCTCTTTTGAAGAGGCAGTGGCCTCCTGGTACGACAATGTTTATGTTCCACTGAGTCCGGTGATCGCCAAGCACGAAATATTGCCCCATTTCCCGGGACGGACTGTCGCGGACCTATACTTATGGATCATCGAGTATCTATGGTACCTTCGGGAAGCCTATAAGGAGGAATTCGCGATTGAGGAGGCGGCGCAACTTTTCACCCAAAATTTCGACGGCTGGCCGGAGAGCGAACTGGTGAGCTTACTGAAACGAGCCTCTTGGGTGGATTACCTGATCTTGAAACATGAGCGGGCCAGCTTTTTGGCACGTACAAAACTAGAGGATTATCGCCCGCAGGCGAACATCGAGCTGACGATTCCCGGCCTATATGAAAAACTGATCGAGCACATCAATGTTCACCAGTGGTATTTGGGCGAACAGAGGAAAACTGAAGTTAAGTATGAGGAGGCAGTTATCTCCTGGTACGATCATGTTTACATGCCCCTGGTGAACATCATCCGGAAGCAAAAGATCCTGGATGAATTCCCCGGCAGAACGGAATCTGACCTTTATCTGTGGATTATCGAACACCAGGGTTTCTTGCGGGAAACTTTTGGAGGCGATATATCGCTCGAAGCCGCCGCGGAGCATTTCACCGAAGATGTTTCCGTAGAATCGCCTAAGGATGAAAATGATGATGAAGGCAAGTAAAATTAATTGCATGAGACTCAAAGAAGGAGTATACTTTTAAACATGAGTCCAACGAAAACTCTCTCTGAGCCTTTGTGGTGGGGATTGCTGAGCACAGCCCACATCAACCGCGCCCTGATCTCGCCCTTGCGCGCCTCGAAACGAAGTAAGCTGGTGGCGGTTGCCAGCCGGACAGCGGAAGGCGCACAAACTTATGCCCACAAATGGCGAATCCCGCGTGCATACGGTAGTTATGAGGCCATGTTGGACGAGGCAGGCATCGATGTGATCTACAATTCTCTCCCGAACCACCTGCACGCTGAATGGACGATCAAGGCTGCCCAGGCGGGGAAGCATGTTTTATGCGAAAAACCCTTGGCCTTATCAGTGGAAGAAGTAGATGCCATGTCTGCAGCCGCCAGGCGGGCTGGCGTGATCGTCGCCGAAGCGTTCATGTATCGCCACCACCCACAGACGCTTAAGGTAAAGGAACTGGTGGAGAGCGGGGCGGTTGGCAAAGTGCACCTGGTGCGCGGATCGTTCACCTTCATGATCTCCCGCCAGGACGATGTCCGGCTCGACCCGGCGATGGGGGGAGGTTGCCTATGGGATGTAGGTTGTTATCCGGTCAGTTACACGCGTTATCTTCTCGGACGGGAACCCGAGGAAGTCTTGGGATGGCAAATGACCGGACCCAGCGGGGTGGATGAGGTTTTCGCTGGTCAAATGAGGTTTTCCGGTGATGTTTACGCCCAATTTGACAGCGGCTTTAGGGCGCCTTACCGGGCGCACATGGAAATCGTGGGCGAAACAGGAGCGCTCGTCGTCCCCAAC
>Ga0154886_1142_pt5 | contig 15890 bp, 15 predicted proteins | sample Rifle2008BG19ft_FD_105858 | JGI IMG/M metagenome (GOLD analysis project Ga0154886, IMG submission 105858) | Chloroflexi bacterium RBG_19FT_COMBO_55_16
TCATGTAATGAAAGGCCGCCCAAAGCAGGAGACACGACAGCAGCACGACCAGGAAACGGGCTGCGCCAACTTTGTAGCCAAAGAAGTGGATCACCCCCGCCAGGAGAACTGTGAAGAGCGGGGGCTGGTCGCTCCATATCTCACTGTATAGAGAATACTCGCGCTCCACCAACATGGCTTTCATAAGTTCCATGCCCTCATCGGTGGAAAATTCAAACCTGGTGCGGGAGGGGAAGAAAAAAACCACGATCAACAGGAACGCCAGCGGTACTGCCAGCTGCCAGAAACTGGATTTCCTTGCCATCCCCATCAGCTGCTTAGCCAGGAGCGGAGGTTCGCCTCCCTTACTTTCTGCCATATTTGCGATTATACCAACGACCAAGTATGGCAAACCAAAGACCTCGCAGATCTACCAACAGACCTTAGAAGTCTCGATGAATTCATCCGCCTTAGCAGCTTCCTAATTTAACCTCTCAGGAATTCCGCTGCCGCCGATGCCATCAAGGCTGCTGCTGGCGGCAAGACTTCTTCGTCGAAATCGAAGCGCGGGTGATGGTGAGCAGCGTTCAGACCTTTGCCGGTATTGGCCGAACCGATCAGGAAGTAACACCCCGGGATGTCTTGCATCATCTCAGCCATATCCTCCGAGATCATGCTACTTTCGGTGGTGTCCACTATACTACCTGGCAAGAGTTTCGCCGCTACGGCCTGTATTCGCTGCGCTACCCCGGCGTCATTGACCACTGCTGGTGTCAGCGGCTGCACCACCACCTCTACCTGGCAACCCATGGCCTGCGCTACACCCGTCACCACCTGGGTTAAGCGCTCCAGCACCAGGGCGCGCACCTGCGGCTCGAAGGTGCGGATCGTGCCTTTCATATCGACCGTGGAGGGGATCACATTGAAAGCCTCGCCCCCCTTGACGGAGGTAACCGAGATCACTGCCGATTTCAGCGGGGCAACGTTGCGGGCGACGATGCTCTGCAAGGCGGTGATGATCTGGGCCGCCGCCAGAAGCGGATCGATCGCCAGGTGGGGTGCGGCGCCATGCCCGCCGCGTCCGCTGATCCGTAGCTGAAACAGCTCGCCAGCAGCCATCAGCGGCCCTGCGGGAACGCCCAGCCAGCCGGCAGGCTTTTCATTCCACAGGTGCAAGGCCAGCGAGACGTCAGGCCTTGGGCTCTCCAGAACGCCGTCGGCGATCATCGCCTGCGCTCCGCCCAGGCCCTCCTCTGCTGGCTGAAAGACGAACTTAACCATGCCGGCCAGCGATCCACGTTGGGCTTCCAGTAAGCGCGCCACAGTCAGCCCGATGGCAGTGTGCCCATCATGCCCGCAAGCGTGCATCACACCCGGTCTTTCAGAACTATATTCGGCCCCGGTTTCCTCCTGGATCGGCAAAGCGTCCATATCGAAGCGCAACAGCACCACCGGGCCCGGGCGCACTCCCTCCAGCAAGGCCACCACACCGGTCTTACCAACCCCGGTAGTCACCTCCAACCCCAGCTGGTTCAGCTCGCGCGCCACGATCCCCGCCGTACGCACTTCCTGGAATCCCAGCTCCGGGTGACGGTGGAAATCCCGCCGCCATTGGCGTGTAAATTCAAATAGGTCGTACGCCTCTTTCAAGAAGTCAAACATCTCTATCTCCAAGGCTAAAAGGGTGAAGGAGGAAAATGATAGGAGTCTTCATCCTTGCCCCTTCCGCCTTCATCATTCAACCTAGCACCAGGCGTTTGAAGTACTCCTCATAGCGTGGGTTCTCCGGCGTACTGTCCGGCGTATGCCGGGCCCGCATCCGCTCAGCCAGCGCCTGCGGGTCGCCGATCTGACTCTTATGCTCGAAAAGGGCGCAGATCTTCGTCTCCCAGTACGCACTCACATCCAGAGTTACGTTTGGTTCCTTAGGAGCCGAAACCCATACCTCGCGCACAATATGCGGTTCCAGGTTCTCGTCGCGCCACAGCTCTACGAAATTGAGATGGTCGCGCGCCGCCGGGAAGACCGCGTCCAGCGTCGCCTGGCCCGCCGCACGGTGGTCAGGGTGATTCAGAAGAGTCTCGCGCACATATTGATTAGTCGGGTCGCAGGTGACCAGCACATCGGGCTGTTCCTGGCGGATCAGGCGCGTGATGTCCCGCCGCAACTTGAGATCAGCCACCAGGTAACCATCGGCGTAATCCAGAAAGCGCACCTGATTCACGCCTAACACCGCCGCCGCAGCCAGCTGTTCGGCCTGGCGCACAGAACAGAGCTGTTCTGGGAGCAGGCTGCGGTCTTTTGTGCCTTTATCGCCACAGGTCAGCAGGCAATATGAAACCTGGTGCCCGAAGGATGTCCAGCGGGCGATACTGGCTCCGCAAAAGAACTCTGGGTCATCCGGATGGGCGAGCACTACCAGAATATGTTGAGGGTTCTCCCATTGATCAGGCGGGATTGTATCGCTCATTGGGATTGCTTACCGCAGTCGCAGTTACCCCCCTCATGTTTATCACATGGTGCTTCCGATTTCCGTCGCAATGCTTCGAGCTCGTCCCAGGGCTGTAGATCCAGGCGAGCAAATTCCTGAATGCCGGTCTCATCCAACTCAACCACGGCGATATCTCTCAAGGGAAAAACATCCACTACTTTACCTTCCCCTTGGGGTGTGACCACGCGCTTACCGCGCTTCGGGAGCTGCTTGCGGGCTTCGACATACTGTTCGTACTCGTAGACCAGGCAACAACGCAAGCGACCGCACATGCCGGTGATCTCAGACGGCGTCAAGGAGATACCCTGCTCCTTAGCCATCTTGATCGAGATCGGGCTGAATTCGCTCAGAAACATCGAGCAGCAGCGGTTCTCCAAACCACAGGCGCCCATCCCGCCCAACAGCTTGGCCACGTCGCGCGGTCCGATCTGGCGCATCTCGACTCTGGAGCGCGTGTAAACGCGCTGGATCGCGTTGCGCAGCGCTCGCAAGTCTACCTTCTCCTCGGTCTCCGTGCTGTACAGGAATGACAGGCGCGACCCGTCAAACGCGTATTCTGCGGTGACGATTTTCACGCCCTTCAGCTTTAATTCCGCGGCTTTGGCGCGGCAATTGATCATTGCCTCCAGCTCTTTCTGTTGCCACAATTGCCGCATCAGCAAGTCGCGCGGCGTGGCTCTGCGCTGGATCGGCTTCCAGTTACCATCTTGCGGCGATTGGGAGTCTTCCACGACTTGCACTACTTCTCCCAACTGGCGCCCGCGGCTGGTATCTACCACAGCAAAATCGCCAGCCTTTAAGTCGCGAAAGTTGCTGGCGTCAAAATGGTAAATTTTGCCCACTTTCTGAAAACGGATACCGACAATATAAGATTGCATACTTATGATTAACATCCCGGATGTTATAAACGGAGAGGAAACACCTCAATTCTACCTGATCTCCGGGTATAAATTCCAGATCACGATGTCAAAATTTCGGGAAGTTGTAACTAACCTCACCCAATCATATTAATCGGAATGAAATCGCTCTTCTGCATGGCAGCCACGCTGATCTTGGCGGCGATATCGCTAGCGATTGAACGGAGGGCTATTGCCACCGGGGACTCCGGCGCGCTGACTACCACCGGCACCCCCGAGTCACCGCCTTCCCGCACCGCAGCATCCATCGGGATCGCTCCAATGAAGGCCACTCCGCTCTCCTGCGCCAGGCGTTGGCCACCTCCCGAGCCGAACACGTCCATGCGCGTCCCGTCTGGTAATTCCAGGAAGCTCATATTTTCAACCACGCCGAAGATAGGCACGTCTAGCTGGCGGAACATCTCCAGGCCGCGCCGGGCATCGTCCAGCGAGACCTGCTGGGGCAGAGTCACGATGATGCCGCCGCTCAATGGCAGGGACTGCGCCAGGCTTAAGGCTGCATCGCCCGTTCCCGGGGGCAAATCTACCACCAGGTAATCCAACTCACCCCACTCTACATCGCTCAGGAACTGGCGGATGGCCGAATGCAGCATTGGGCCGCGCCAGATCAGAGGTTGGTCAGGGGGGACCAGGAAGCCGATCGACATCATCTTGACGCCATAAGCCTCGGCCGGGGAGAGCTTCTCCGTGCCTTGGGGGGGCAGGCGCTGCACCCCCATCATGGTTGGGACATTCGGCCCGTAAATATCGGCGTCCAGCAACCCAACCCGCGCCCCGCTGCGCGCCAGCTCCACCGCCACATTGACAGCCACGGTGGTTTTGCCTACGCCGCCTTTCCCGGAAGCGACAGCGATGGCATTGCGGATGGGCAGCCGCAACAACCCGCGCGACCGCCCGTCGCTCGGCACATCGGCGTCGAGCTTCACTTCGACAGAAGAAACTCCTGGTAACGCTTCCACCGCCTGGCGCGCCTCGCGCTCGATCTGCGTCCGCAATGGGCAGGCGGGGGTGGTCAACATTACAGTGAAACTGATCCTGTCGCCCTCGATTTTCAGGTCGCGGATCATGTTCAGGCTCACCAGATCCCGGTGTAACTCCGGTTCCTGCACCTTGCTTAACGCAGCCATTACCGCTTCCTGGCTCACTTTACCTTTATTATTAAACATTCAGAACCTTCCTCGAAACCTATCCAAATTTTCCTTTAAAAACATTAACCTGCGAGAGGTCGGTCTCGCTCTAAATACGCTGCGATCTCCTGCTTCGCCTGGTTAAACAGATCTACCAGGGCCTGATCCTCGCCGCGGAAACGGCGTACTACCTGGCGGGCGCATTGCGTACAACCTCGCAGCGCCCGGAAAGAATTGGCATGGCAGGAGGTACACCTGGCCAGGCGGATCATCAACAGGACAAACGCCAAGCACTGCTGGCTGGTCGCTTCTGAGCCAGTCACCGCCTCGACTAGTTGGCACCAAGCTTCCCCACGCAACTCTGCCAAGGTCGGGATTACGCGCAGCGGAAACAAGAATTCCGTATCGCTGTTATACATTGCCAGCCGCGGCTTTCTTGGCTGCCTTGGCAGCTTCGGCCGCGGCGCGCGCGGCTTCCTCGCGGGCGTAGTTCTGCGGGCGGATAGAGGCATAATACGAGGCCGGCCTGGAGAGCTTTTCCTTATCGTAAATGTTCTGGCTGTGCCGGTCGTACACCGAGATCTCGTAATCGTGGTCCATCTTGATGGCATCGAACGGGCAATACTCGGCGCAGAAACCGCAGTTCATGCAGATATCCACGTCGATGAAGAACTTTTCCGGTTCTGGGACCGGCCGGCCAGTTTTCGGGTCGTTGGTGCGAACAATCCAGATACATTGCGGCGGGCAGACCTTGGCGCAGATGCCGCACGATGTGCAGCGATCGTGCTTCTCCCCGTTTTCGTCCACCTCATAGATCAGGAAAGGGATGAAGCGAAACTCCTCCGGCACGGGCAGCTTTTCCTCCGGGTACTGCACGGTGAAGATGCCGCGCGCCTTAGAGCTCTGCCGGTTGGCAATGCCCTCCGCGCTGTAATAGCGCCGCTTCCCCAGCCAGCGGATGTCCTCCAGATAGGTATCGATGAAGTGCCTCAGGGTGATGCTCAACCCCTTGACGAGTCCCTTGCCAAACATTCCATCCATAAGTGTAACTCCGTTCGAGCCTTCAGGGGTCTTCCTGGATCTTCGAAGGCTAAAGAGATCAGCGGTCTGTTTCTCCCAATACGATATCGATCGACCCTAGGATGGCGACCACATCGGCAATTTTGTTGCCTTTGCACATCTCGCCCAGGGCTGTCAGGTTGATAAAGGATGGCGCCCGCACATGGTAGCGCCACGGGTTGGGCTTGCCGTTGGAGACCACGTAAAAGCCCAGCTCGCCCTTCGGCCCATCCACACGCCCATAGGCCTCGCCGGCTGGGACGCGTACCTGGTATTGCGGCTTGCCTTCCTGGATCGGCCCCTCCGGCATGTTAATCAGCACCTGTTCCAGGATGCGCAGGCTCTGGCGGATCTCGTCCAGGCGGATCAAATAGCGGTCGTAAATATCTCCGTGGTAACGCACCGCTACATCGAAATCGAAGCGGTCGTAAATGCTATAGGGGTCCGCCCGGCGGACATCATACGGTACACCCGAAGCGCGCAACACCGGCCCTACGGCTGAATAAGCGATCGCCTGTTCGGAGGTCAAAACGCCCACCCCCTCGGCGCGCGCCCGAATGATTTCGTTTTGGGTTAAGAAGGTATCCAGTTCGTCGATCTTGCGCGGCAATCGCCTGAAGACCAACTCACGCACCTTATCGAAAGTGCCCTCCGGCAGATCGCGCGCCACGCCGCCGAAACGATAGTAGTTGCACATCATACGCGAGCCGCTCACCGCTTCGAAAATATCCAGGATCAGCTCGCGCTCTTCGAAGGTATACAGGACGGGTGTGAAGTAAGCGCCCAGATCATTGAGCAGAAAACCAATCGCTGCCAGGTGGTTGACAATCCGGGTCAGCTCCGCCATCATCACGCGGATATATTCAGCCCGTTCGGGAGGTTTGACCCCCATCAATTTTTCAACAGCCAGGACATAACCGAAGTTGTTGCTCATCGAGTTGAAGTAATCCAGGCGGTCGGTGAAGGGGATATTCATCAAGAATGTATTGCGCTCGCCGATCTTTTCGTGGTTGCGGTGCAGGTAGCCCATCACCGGCTCCAGGTCGATGATCGTCTCGCCCTCCAGGCGAACAACCATGCGGAACACGCCATGCGTGGAGGGGTGCTGCGGTCCAAGGTTGACTATGAGTTGGTCGGTAGCCAGGGCTGTTTCGCTCACCGGCTGCTCCAGCTTGGCGACGCCGGCATACACCGCCGCCTCACCCACTGGCGTCCACTTCTCCGGGTTGAAGCCGGCTGGATAGTCCACGTTCTTGTAAAAGGGGTTCTTGTCCTCCGCCCGGTAAACATTCCCTTCCGGCCAGCGGCTTTTGAAGGGTTTGCCTTCCTCTTCAAAAAAAGCCTCCTTCCAATCCTTGCGCAACGGGTGGCCGGCAAAACCTTCCCACATCAGGATGCGCTTCAGGTTGGGATGGCCGGCGAAACGGATGCCAAGCAGGTCATAGGCTTCTCGTTCCTGGAAATCTGCCCCTGGATAGACCGGCACCAACGAAGGTAACACCGGTTCCTCGCGCGGCACCTGCGTCTTGAAAACCAAGGCTGGCCCGCCGGTGGATCGGTAAGCATGGTAGACCACCTCCAGCTTGCCTTCCGGCAGGTAATCGACGCCGGTCACCGAGGACAGGAAATCGTAACCCATTTCGTCCCGTAAGGCAGTGGCGAACTCGATCAGGTTCTCAGCTTGGACGATATAGCCTGCGTAGCCCTTGCGCGTATCCGGGGTGACGATCTCCGGGAAGCGCAGTTCCAGGGCGCTCTTTTCTTGGACGAGTGTCTGTTCGCTCATCGGTTGGCTCCGTTCTATGTGGAAGGCAGAGCGGTTGGCTCTGCGGCCTGGCTCGCCGCGCTCGCAGCTTGCTCCTGTTCCTGCTTCTCGCGGGCGTACTTCTTGATCAGGCCGTACTGGCGCGGGTCGATCAGGTCCGGACCGAGCACCGGCACCGGGATCGGCTCCAGGGGATCCTTGCTGTACCAGCGCACGGTCTTGATCGATTGCTTGTCGATCTTCTCCTGCAGCTTGATCAACCCATGCAGCAAGGCCTGGGGCGTGGGCGGGCAACCCGGCACATACACATCCACCGGAAGGAACTTATCGACACCGTCCACCACGTTATAACCTTCTTTGAAAGGACCGCCGCCTGAAGCGCAAGCCCCCATCGCCAGCACATATTTCGGTTCTGGCATCTGGTTGTACAGGCGCACGATCTGTGGGATCATCTTCTTGGTCACCGTGCCCGAGACGATCATCAGGTCGCTCTGGCGGGGGCTAGGCCGCATGATTTCCATCCCAAAGCGGGCGAAGTCATACCGGCTGGTGGCCGTGCAGATCATCTCGATAGCGCAGCACGCCAGGCCGAACATCAACGGCCAGACTGACGAGCGCCGCCCCCAGTTGTAGATCTTATCCAGCGTGGTGATCGACACCTGGCCCTGCAACTCGGGGGGGATATCAAAGCCGGGGGAGTTGATGTCATCCGTCATACAGGGTTTACCTCCTCAAACCATTCCTGAAATATTGCCGCCAGGACGGCGTCGTTGGCCAGCTGCGGGTCATCGCCAAACTCTGCCAGCGCCACCGTCCAGCGATAAACTTGATTTAATGAGACCTGTTCCAGGTTTACAGCGGGATATTTCGCCTGCAACGCGCGGGCGATAGCGTAGCTGTCATCCCAGGTGAGCGTATCAGTCATTAAACTCCCGGAGTGGCGACATCAATCGCTGCTTAAGTCCATTTGATTATACCCCACCGTCCTTGTCTGTCAACGATTAATTACGCAAAATTTTTTCGCGTAATTCTCTAATTGGTTTATAATATGGTCTAAAGCATGAAACCTACCCGCCAACGCATCCTGGACTACCTGGCGAGCCACACTTCCGCCACCGCCGCCGAGCTCAGTCGCGCCCTGCAGGTCACCCCCTCGGATGTGCGCTACCACCTGGGGATTCTCGTCCACGAAGGAACCATCGTGCCAACCGGTGAGCGCCTCTCACAAGGCCGCGGCCGTCCAGCGCAGCGTTATCGCCTGGCTTCCCAGGGACGCGAGGGTAAATTCGACCTGCTCGCCAACGCCCTGCTGGACGAGTCTCTCACCGGCCTCTCCCTCGGCGGTCAGGAAGCCTTCCTGCGGCGCGTCGCCGCCCGCCTGGCCAGTATACCCCCCCAGCCTGTCTTAAGTGGAATCCAAAGCGAACTACGTTCGCCCGTCGATAGACTATCCTTCCGGCTTAATCCTTCATCCTTGAGCGCTCGCCTGGTGCGCGCCGTCCAGCGCCTCTCCGACCTGGGTTACCAATCCCGCTGGGAGGCACATGCCGCCGCCCCACGCCTGATCCTCGAGCGCTGCCCTTTTACTGCCCTGCTCTCCCAGCACCCCGAGCTGTGCCAGCTGGACAGGTACCTGATCGAAGACCTGCTTTTCGAAGAAGTAACGCAGCTCACTCGCCAGGAGGGCTCGAGCGAGAAAGCTTGCGTGTATGTGGTGGGGAAGTGAGCGGATGCCAGTGATCACTCGTCAGTCGGTGTCGTTGTGAAGCGCCGGCCTAAAGCAACCCCCTCAAGAGCCGTATTGCGCGAGAACTTTAACGTGTTTTCTCCTTTGCTGCCTTTTCCAGGATCTCAAACCCTCTGGTAATCATTGAGGAAAGGTGAGCGTTGTTCGTTCTACGCTCCAGGCTGTGCAGCAGCGAGCCACGCAGCCCGCTGGCCTGGTGCGCCCAGTACGAGTCGGCGGACAGGCGCTCCAGGCGCGAGATGAGGAGTAGGGCGAGACGATCGTTGTCTGTATTTGATCCTGCTACATTGGTCATTTCTATCATTCTGGATGAGGATGTGATCCTGGTTTGTGGAAAGCTGGCTGTCGGTTTGGAATTAGCGGGGAAGGCAATCCTCACCTTCCCCGCGTTCCTTCTTACTAACCACTGAAAACTGGATACTGGATACTGGATACTTCTACTCCACCGTAACCGACTTCGCCAGATTGCGCGGCTGGTCCACGTCCAGGCCGCGCAGGGCGGCGATGTGGTAAGCCAGCATCTGCAGCGGGATGACCGTCGTCACCGGGCTGAGCATCCACGGTGTAGGCGGCACCCACAACACCTGATCGGCGAACTTGGCGATGGTCTCATCGCCTTCCGTGGCTACGGCCACCACTATCCCGCCGCGGGCTTTGGCTTGCTCGATCTGGCTGAACATCTTCTCATACCACGGGTCGCGCGGGGCGATCACTACCACCGGCATATCCCGGTCGATCAAGGCGATCGGACCGTGCTTCATCTCGCCTGCCGGATAACCCTCGGCGTGGATATAGGAGATCTCTTTGAGCTTTAAAGCCCCTTCGTAGGCGCTGGGCATATTGATCCCCCGTCCCAGGTAGATGCAATGCTTGACATCCTTAAGGGAGAAGGCCACGCGCTCGACTTCGGGCTCGCGGTCCAGGCATTGTCCGGCCAGGTCTGGCACCCGGGCCAGGTCAGCCACCAGGCGGCGGCGTTCTTTGTCACTCAGGACGCCGCGCAGGTCGGCCAACAGCACCGCCAGCATATAAAGGTCGACCAACGGCGCCGTGTAAGCCTTGGTGGAAGCCACGCCGATCTCCGGCCCGGTCTGCATCGATATATACCCGTCGGCGATGCGCATGGCCTGTGAACCGATGGCGTTGACGATCGACCACAGCACACCCCCCTTGCGCCGCGTTTCCTCCATCGCCGCCAGCGTATCCGCTGTTTCACCCGACTGGCTGATCGCCAGCACGACCGTGTTCTCATCCACGATCGGGTCGCGGTAGCGAAACTCGGAGGCAATGTCCACCTCCACCGGCACCCGGGCGATGTGTTCGATCAACACTTTGCCCACCATCCCAGCGTGAGCCGCCGTCCCACAGGCAGTGATGATGACTTTCTGGATGCGACGGGCCAGGTCACGAGTCAGGTTGAGCTGCGGCAGGCGTACGCGCCCAGCCTCGAAGTCGACGCGCCCAGCGATGGTATCCGTCAACGAGCGCACCTGCTCGTGGATCTCTTTGTCCATAAAGTGGCGGTACTCGCCTTTCTCCGCCGCTACTGGGTCCCAGGCCACGTTGTGCACTTCGTAAGGGATGGCTTTCCCTTCCAGTGTCTGCACTTCCACGCCCTGCCGCCCGACCACTGCCATCTGTCCCGATTCCAGGAACACTACCTGGCGCGTGTGCTCCAGGATAGCCGGGATATCCGAGGCGATAAAGGTTTCTCCCTCTCCCAAGCCGACCACCACCCCACCAGCGTTGCCGATGCGCGCCGCCACGATCTTGTCGGGTTCCGTGGCAGAGAGCAGCACGATGCCGTGGGCGCCTTTAAGATGGCGGAAAGTCTTGCACGCCGCCTCCACCAAGCCGATGCCCAAGGAAAGATAACGGTCGACCAGTTGCACGATCACTTCCGTGTCTGTGTCGGACTTAAACTCCACCCCCTCAGCGACCAATTCATCGCGCAGTTCCAGATAGTTTTCGACGATCCCATTATGGGCGATCACCACCGCCCCGGTCGCGCCCTGGTGCGGGTGCGCGTTGCGGGCACTGGGTTCACCATGCGTCGCCCAGCGAGTATGCCCGATGCCGACATGCCCTTCTACAGGGGCTTCCGCGACCAGTGCTGCCAGGCGATCCAGTTTACCTGCATCCCGACGTATCTCGAGATGCCCGTTCGCCAGGACTGCCAGGCCGGCCGAGTCGTAACCGCGGTACTCAAGACGTTTCAAGCCGTTCAAAATGATCGGCGTTGCATCCCGCGGGCCAATATATCCAACTATTCCACACATAAGAATCCCTCCACTTATCGAGTATCACGCATCACGCTTTACGGTTCTCGTTTAGCGGATTGCGTTTTCTGTTATTCCGCCACTCTTTGTGCCTTTGTCCGTCCGGTCACCCGCACGGCGTTATCACAAAGTTATACTTTGGAGGGAAAGATAGTGGGCTGTGGCCAGCCCCGAGGGCTTCCGCTGATCTTTCGATTTTCCCAGGCGAATACCGATTCACCTGGTTAACCTCGCTTCGCGGCGAGGAACCCTCATCCTCGTCAACTCAATTTGAGTCCTTGCGCTGATCTTCCCTCAAGTGAAGTGTGTTCCTTTCACCTCCCCGATTCAGAATTTTCCATTGGGCGCTAATTATACTGCAAAATTGGCTGGATTTGAGCACAACTTTTCCCTTTTTGGCGCTTCCCAGCATGCCTTAAGTACCAAAGGTATGATGGTATAATCGCGCTGAATTTGACGGAGTGTTTGCGTGTACCGGGTGACCGAACTGGCAAGTGGATTTAAACAGCAAAGACGCCTCAAATCCATTCGCAAAGGAGCCCCGCATTGGCTTTCAATCCCCTCAACTGGCTTCTGGGGTTTTTCTCGCTAGACATCAGCATTGACTTGGGAACCGCAAACACGCTCGTCAGCGTGCGGGGCAAAGGAATCGTCATCCGGGAACCCTCCTGGGTCGCCATCGACAAACGCACCCGTGAGCCAAAGGCGATCGGAGCGGAAGCTAAAGAGATGGTCGGGCGCACGCCAGCCAACATCGTTGCTGTCCGACCCCTGCGAGATGGCGTGATCTCCGAATTCGAGATCACCGAGGCGATGCTGGAGTATTTCATCGGAAAAGCTCACCAACAAAGCATCGTGCCGGTTCCCCGCCCGCGGATGGTGATTGGCATCCCCTCCGGTGTCACCGAGGTGGAGAAGCGCGCGGTTTACGATGCAGCCATGTCGGCTGGGGCGCGCGAAGTTGGGTTGATCGAGGAGCCGGTCGCTGCCGCCCTGGGAGCCGGGCTGCCGATCAGCGAAATCCGCGGCAGTATGATCGTGGATATCGGCGGCGGCACCACCGAAGTGGCAGCCCTGTCCATGGGCGGGGTGGTCATCTCCCGCTCTCTGCGCGTGGCCGGCGATGAAATGGATCAAGATATCGTGCAGTACATGCGCAACAAATACAACCTGTTGATCGGCGAGCGCATGGCTGAGCAGGCCAAGATCGCCATCGGTTCCGCGGCCCACCTGTCTGAAGAAATGACGATGACCTTGCGGGGGCGTAACCTGGTCACTGGTCTCCCTGAGGCGATCGAGGTGTCTTCAGTAGAGATACGCGAAGCCATCTCCAGCTCCGTCCTGACGATCATTGACACAATCAAAGATGCCCTGGACGAATCGCCGCCAGAGATCATTTCCGACCTGATGGAAACCGGCCTATGCCTGGCTGGCGGTGGAGCGCTGCTGCGCAACCTCGACCAGCGTCTCAGCGACGAATTGCACATTCGCGTGTGGGTTGCCGAAGATCCGATGACCTGCGTCGTGCGCGGCGCGGGTATGATCCTGGAAGATTACGATCACTTGAGGCACTTCTTAGTAGGGTTGGAGCGCGGCAGCACCCGCCATGCTTGAACCCTGAGATTGCATGAACTCTTTTCGCTCTTTCCAAACCGCAACCCTGATTTTACTCGTGGTCGGTATCCTCTTGCTGGCCCTGGGTGGATACCTCACGCCTCTTTCTCGCCTGGCCCTTTCCCCCTTCATTGGCGCTCAGACCTGGATTTCCAGCCGATACCAGGCCATCCGCGATTTATTTACCTCGCCGCGCGATGTCGCCCAATTGACACAACGCAATGCCGAACTGGAAGCCGAGGTCTCCCGCCTGGAAGCCCAGATCATCGAGTTGCAGCAGCAGACCGCCGAACTTGAGGTGCTATCGGCTCTGCTGGACTTCGCCCGTGCCCATCCCGCCAATGAATACCTATCCGCAGCAGTCATTGGCCGTGATCCCAGCCCGTTCCTACATTATATAATTGTCAATCGCGGTTCAGACGATGGCATCCGGCGTGGTATGCCTGTCGTTTCTGCTCAGGGACTGGTTGGCAGAGTAACAGCGGTCACCGCCGGGGCGACACGTGTCCAGCTGATCAGCGATCCCAGCACTGCGATCAACGTCCGGCTAAAGCCTTCAGGGGCGGAAGCCTTACTCACCGGCTCAATCACCGGCGAATTATCCCTGGAAGCTATCCCCCAGGCTGCGATTGTTAATGCAAGTGACCTGGTGCTCACCTCCGGCCTGGGCGGTAATTACCCCCCCGATATCGTCATCGGCCAGCTCACCAACGTTCGCCAACGCCCGGTCGAACTGTTCCAAACTGCCTCTGTACAACCAATCGTTGACTTCGACAAATTGGAGATCGTCCTGGTGATCGTCAACTTCCAACCGGTGGACATCACCCCGCTTATCCCCGCCCCTTGAATTACCAATGAGCAGCGGGCAGTTGTCAGTAGCTGCCTACTGTTCACTAACCACTGACTACTACAATCATGGCTGTTTTTCTTGCGATTCCCTTGCTCGGCCTGCTGGTCATCATGCAATCGGCGATCTTAAGCCAGGTTCGCTTGCTGAATGGCACAGTTGATCTCGTATTGCTGGTGCTGGTCGCCTGGTCGGTTCAGGAACGCGTGAAAACCGCCTGGCATTGGGCAGTGATCGGTGGATTGTTAATCAGCCTGGCATCTGCGCTTCCCTGGAGCGCAGTTCTGGCAGGTTACCTGCTGGCCACAGGCGGCGCTCGGGTGCTGCGGCGCGCCCTATGGCAGAGGCCGCTCCTGGCTATGGTCACCGCCACTTTCCTGGGTACCCTGATCACCCACACCGTGACGGTAGCTGCCTTACAATTGACTGGCACACCCATCCCATTAGAACAGGCGATAAACATTATCACCTTACCCAGCGCTCTGCTCAACCTCTTGCTCGCTATCCCGGTCTATACATGGATCAGCGATCTGGCAAACTGGCTTTACCCGCAAGAAATTGAACTATAATTATCCTTCTGATGAACAATAACCCAACTTTAAACAATAATATTGAAGCCTGGCGCATCCTGATGTTCGGTGCTATCTTGGGCGTGGCCTTCCTGGTCTATGTGGGTCGTTTGTTTAACCTGCAAATCCTCCAAAGGGAGGAGTGGGTCGCCCTGGCGGAAGAAAACCGGATCAGTGAGATCAACCTGCCCGCCCAGCGCGGCATCATCTATGATCGCAACGGCTACATCCTGGCGCGCAACATCCCGGCTTATAATGTCGTTGTCACTCCTGCCGATCTCCCCGACGATCAAGGCGAGATTCAAGAAATTTTCCGCCAGCTAGCGGAGATAACCAAGGTGGCGATAAACCTCAACGAAGTCACCCCGGAAAATCCCTTTGTCCCCTGTCAGTCCGAACATGGCATTACCCAGATCGTCGAGTACGGTGAGACAGTATCTCCCTACGACCCGGTGCGGATAAAGTGCAATGTTGACCGCACGACGGCGATGACTATTAAAGAAAGAGCAGTTGACTGGCCTGGTGTGGATATCGAGATCGAATCGGTGCGTGATTACCCGACCAGTGCGTTGACAGCCGCGATTGTAGGCTTCCTCGGCCCGATCTCCGATATCGAAGAACAATATTTCCTCGACCGTCGCTTTGTCCCCAACCGTGACAAAGTGGGTTATTCCGGTGTGGAACGCTTCTTCCAGAGCTTTCTCGGTGGCCGGAACGGGCGGCGTCTGGTGGAGGTGGATGTTGCCGGGCAAGTCCTGCGCGATATCGCCCCACCGATCGAGCCAGCGCCCGGCTTTAACCTGCGCCTGACCCTGGATACCCGCCTGCAAATGGCCGCCGAAGCGATCTTGATCAACGAAATCGAATTTTGGAATACATACCTGGGCTCGATCCGCTCCACGAGCGGAGTGGTGATCGCCATGAACCCAAAAACCGGTGAGGTTTTGGCGATGGTTTCCTACCCTGCATACGAAAACAACCGCTTGGCGCGCGTGATTCCTCAATATTACTACCGGCAACTGTCTCAGGATCCGCGCAACCCGCTGCTCAACCACGCCGTGGGCGATGAACTGCCCGCTGGTTCTGTTTTTAAGCTGGTCACCGCCGTCGGCGCGCTGAATGAAGGCGTGGTCACTCCCGAACAGATCATCAAAGCCCCGCCCAAGATCACAATCGAGGACAAATCGGTGGTTAATGAGCTCAACCCGCGGCCACGTGAGTTTATCGACTGGAACGAGAATGGTTTCGGAGAAATCGACTTCATCCACGGGCTGGCCAATTCCAGCAATGTCTATTTCTACAAGCTGGGCGGCGGATTTGAAGATGAGGTTCCAGAAGGACTCGGCATCTGTCGCCTGGGCACGTACGCCCGCGCCCTGGGGTATGGCGCAACTCCTGATATTGAACTACCCCTGGTCGAAGATGGGTTGATCCCCGACCCGACCTGGAGACGCATCAACCAGGGGCAGAACTGGTCGCTTGGCGATACGTATATC
>Ga0154886_1117_pt7 | contig 15725 bp, 13 predicted proteins | sample Rifle2008BG19ft_FD_105858 | JGI IMG/M metagenome (GOLD analysis project Ga0154886, IMG submission 105858) | Chloroflexi bacterium RBG_19FT_COMBO_55_16
GTCCACAATTGCCAGGCGTTTCGCCTCCTCCTGCTGGATCAGGTACTCCGCGGCTAATGCTACATTGTTCAACAAGCAAAACCCCATCGCCCGCCCAGGGGTCGCATGGTGACCCGGTGGGCGGGTGAGGGCGAAGCCGCGCCGCGCCAACCTTTGCCAGACAGTGGCGGCGATCGTCGCTGCGCCCCCCGCCGCGTTTAACGCAAGCTCCCAGGAGGCCGGTGTAGTGTAGGTGTCAGCGTCGAAATACTGTCCTCGCCGGCAGACACGATCCAGCGCCACCAGGTAAGCCGGCGAATGGATCGCACTGAGCAATTCGTCAGCCAGGTCTAGGGGTAGCAGCTGCGGGTAAGGCTGCCACCAATTCTGCTTTTCCAGGGCTTCGCGGATCGCCTCCACCCGCTCCGGCCGCTCCGGGTGCCCTGGTGCGGCGTGGGCCTGGTGGCCTTGGGGATAGAAAAAAACTAAGTCGTGCATGGGTACATCTCGATGTAAGGATTGGGAGCAATTGTAAAGCCTTCACTGGCTCTCGTCAAATCATAGTTGACTCTCATCCGTATTTACGCTACTATACAACTATGGCCCACCGTTTTCTCTTTTTCCTGTTTATTCCTTTCCTTATCGCCAGTTGCTCTCCGAGGATCCCAGCGCCATCTCCCGCAACAAGTGCACCCATCATTCTACAATCTCAAACTCCAACTGCCGACGCCTATTCTGTTATCCGTGAAGATATGGTTACAACTCAAATTGAAGCGCGCGGGATCAACGATCCTGCCGTTCTTTTAGCTATGCGCAGTGTGCCACGCCACAAATTCGTCCCCCCTGAATATCTCGACCAATCCTACGCTGACCATCCTTTGCCGATCGGCTATGGGCAGACCATCTCACAACCTTATATCGTCGCCTTGATGACCGAAGCGCTCCAACTGAAACCCGGGCAGAGCGTCTTAGAGATCGGCACCGGTAGCGGTTACCAGGCGGCAGTGCTGGCTGAGCTGGACGTTGATGTCTATACTATAGAGATTATCCCTGAGCTGGCCGAACTGGCCAGGCAACGCCTGATCGATCTTGGCTATGCGAATATCGAGACGTTGAACGCTGATGGATATTTCGGCTGGGAAGAACACGCCCCCTTTGATGCCATCATCGTTACCGCCGCCCCGGACCACCTGCCTCAACCCCTGGCCAATCAGCTGGCGGAAGGGGGGCGTTTGATCATCCCCATCGGCCCGGTAGGTTTAGTGCAAACCCTGTGGCTGTTCGAAAAAATCAACGGCGATTTACAAGCCACCAACCTGGGTGGTGTACGCTTTGTCCCCCTGACCGGGGAGCACTAAAACTGCAAGACTATACGCAATCGCCCCCAACAACAGCACCAGCGTAAACCCATAACTGAGCGCAAGTATTGCCGCTAACACCGAGGCGATCACCGATGCACACCCGTTGACTGCCCAGGCCCAGGCTACCAGGTCGGGCGCATCCCCCTCGAGCCAGGTTAGCCCAAGTGGAAACGGCAATCCCATCAGGATCGCCAGGGGAGCCAGACCGATCACAGCTGCCAGGGCACGCCAGGGAATCTCCCACCCGAGCAATGCATCTGATAGATTCATCACAGCCCACGGAGTGAGCAGGGCCAGTACGACTAATAGTATCAATGCTGCCCGGCGCGGCAACCATGCTGCCCGTACCAGTAGGCTACCCAGGCCGGAAAAGGATAATAAAGCCAACACCACCACCGTGAAGGCATAGGTTGGGTGGCCAAGGATCAAGATAAACCGCTGGATCAATGGAATTTCAACAAAGAGAAACGCTAACCCCAGGCAGCTGAAATAGGCCAGCACCCGTAAGCCTTGCTTCTTGCGAATTGTTGGTTGATGGTGAAGGAGATTAACGCTGTTCGCTGCTCGACTGCATCGGCGGATCAACAACGGAACGAGGATTAGAACTCCACTAAAGATCGTAACCAGGATCAACAGGGCGAACAATACAAAATAACCGCTTCCCCCAAACGGTTGCCAGGTATGCCCAAGTGCAGCGAGCAGCTCTGGCGTCTGCTTCCAGGTGAAAAAATGAAAAAAAAACGGCCGGTCATCTCTCGGTGGGCTGATCCTATAAGGAAAGGAAGCGTAAAATTCTTCCCGGTTTTTTGCGCTGAACAAGTCATTGATTGCCTGGTAGTAAACCGAATCAGGCAAACGATTGTAGCGGTTGGTTTCCCCCATATCGACCTCCGGCGCCCAAACCAGATCGTAACGACGGTCCTCCAGGAATTTACGGATAGCAGTGAGCTCAGTTGTGCTCCAACCATCCGGTTTAACCAGAGCAGTGATCATCTGCAAGCCGCGATAAGCGACCAGCGCCTCTTGCGGATGGAGCACATTGCGTGCTTCCAGGGCTTCGACTAGCGTGGCAATCAGCCGCACCTCTTCACTGGGTGGTGTTTGCAGCCAGCGTGAAGTCACCAATAATCCATCCGGCGCTAGCCGCGTCAACATTGCGGCAAACCCCTCCACCGTTAGAGTGTAACTCTCACTCAAACTATAAGCTCCACTCGTCACCGGGCGATATGCGTCAGTCAGGGGCAGGAAGATCACATGATAAAGCCCGGTATCTCTTTCTAAGAACGCACGCGTGGCTTCAACAGTGTTTCGAACTTGGGCATAATGGTAAATATCAAAGCCAGGTGCCGTGCGGGAAATAACTTCTGGTATGAGCGGGTTGCTATTCACAGCTATCACTTCCTGGCCCCCCCCAGCCAACGCCTGAAGCACACCCAAGCCACTACCCGGCTCGAGAACCAGTGTGCGCGCCGCGGGTCGCAAAATAAAAGCCAAAGCCTCCGGCAGGAATTTCCCCGCTGTGAAGTCCTCTGGGGAAACCAGGCTGATCGCTTGCAGGGAGTCAGCGTCGACCGATAACCCATACTGCTCCGGCGGGATGCCTGGGTATGTATAGCTGAGCCCCGGTAACTGGCGTGTACCCGCCCGTGCCATAACATCCAGGCGCGAGATTGCATTCCAACGCCCATAGAGTCTGATCGCGCCAGGATATTGGCGGGCATATGCCAATCCCTTATATGGTGAGATCGCCATCCCAAGCGCTGCGTGCCCGCTCAGATTCGCCACGCTCAGCACGGCAATCCCACCTGTTGCGGCAATTAACCCAATCAGTAGGCTTGTCCGCCCAGCCTTGCCCCACTTAAACTTGGACGATAGGGTTCCCAACAATCCAACTACGATACTCAGCAGCACAGCCCCAGGGACGCCTGCTAGCCACAACGCCATTGGCGCCAGGATTACACCAACGCCCGAGCCTAGCAGGTTGGCTGCATAGACCAGGTGGCTGCGCCCACGCTGAACGGCCAGCGCCCCGCCGATCCCCAGCCCAGCGCACACGAAAGGGATCGCCAAAGATAGATAGTAGAGTATGAAGAGGAATACCTGCTTGCGATCCCAGGCAATGCTGTAACTATCAAAGGGCAGCAAATTCACCACCCCATAAGCCAAAATCACGCTCACGGCAAAGCCAACACCCGAGTAAGCCAGCAAGCGATCAATCGCTTCATCTCCCGCATCAGGATTACTTACTAACAGGCGCGGCATTAGAGTCAGGATTGAGCCACTGGCGCCAAATCCAAGCAATGCCAGACTGACCACCAAGAAAGCAAAATGGTAATATTGCGCAACTGCCAGTAAACGGGTCAGGGTGCTCTCCAGCAGCAGCGCTGCCCCGGCTAATGCCCCCACGCTGACAAAGCTTCTATAATCTTGCCAGAAGCTTAAGCGTTGCATAATGAACCTAAGACATCCCCACCAGCTCTGTTAACATGTAATTAATCGGTTCCAGGGCATGGTAAGCCGACTCGAAGATCGGGAATAATTGTTGGTAGAGAACTTGTGCCGCAGGATCAGGCTGGACTTCCTCAACTACTCGATTCATCGTTTCGAACATGTCGAAACTGGGGTATAGACCGACACCGACACCACCCACAAGGGCAGCTCCCATCGAAGTTGCCTCTTCCAAAACTGCCAGGCGATGGATCGGTATGCCATAAATATCCGCCATGAGGCGATTCCAGAACCGTCCGCGTGCGCCCCCGCCAATCACCCGCATGGCTTCGATTTGAGCGCCTTCCGTGGTAAATGCCTCCAGGATCAGGCGAAGGTTAAGCGTCACTCCCTCCAACACCGCCCGGACCATGTCTTCCCGTGTATGGCGGATCGTCAACCCGATGAACGCTCCCCTGGCGTACGGATTCCACCACGGGCTGCGTTCACCTAACAGGTAAGGAAGGAAGATCAACCCTTTAGCCCCAATCGGTGACTTCTCAGCCATGGCATTCAACAGCTCATATGGGCTGATACCCTGTTCCTTGGCAGCCTCGATTTCCGGCAGTCCCAATTGGTCACGCGTCCACTGGTAGGCGCCTCCCGCGGTCTGCATTGTACCGGTCGGGCAAAACATCCCGGGGATGAGATGAGCAAAGGTGAAGGTTTTAAATTGGGGATCGAATATCGGACGATTGGTTGCAAGGGAAATCCAGGAAGATGAACCGATGTAATTAAACGCAGATCCTTCGCGCAGGACTCCCGCCCCTGCTGCCGCGCAGACCCCATCCCCACCGCCGATCACCACTGGAGTCCCGGCGACCACCCCGGCTTCTTCAGCAACCTGTGGTAAAACATTACCGACCACATCCATCGAAGCGCGTATGCGCGGTAACTTTGTCGAGTTAAGCTGGGCAGCTTCGAGAATCGACTCGGACCAGGTGGCTTGCTCCAGGTCAAACAGGTTCATCCCAGACGCGTCGGAGGGTTCGCTCACGAACTCGCCGGTTAGCCGCGCCACGATCGCATCTTTTGCATGCATGAACTTATAAGTCGCGTGATAGATATCTGCTTGGTGTTCGCGCAGCCACAAGATTTTCAGCAGCGAATAAGAGGCACTCAACCGGTGACCAGTAATGCGGTACACGCGCTCAGGCGAGATGCGTTCCCCCAGCCAGCGCACCTGGTCAACTGCCCGTTGATCAGCCCAAATAATCGCCTCCCGCAAAGGACGGGCAGATTTATCAAGCGCTACACAGCCCATCATCTGCCCACTGAAAACAATACACCCTATCTCGTCAGGTTTTACATTGGCTTCGGCCAGCAACTTCCTGGTCGAAATGCATACCGCCTGCCACCAATCTTCGGGATTTTGCTCTGCCCAATTGGTGTGGTCGTATCGGGTCCCGTAACCATGAAATGCCGACCCCACATTACACCCTTCCCGATCGTATAAGGTAGCTTTGTTGCCCGTTGTCCCGAGATCGTGCGCTAAAACAAAGTTCTTCATTTATCCTTGTTAAACGAACTTACTTCTTCTGCTGCCCGATCCTCTTCTCCCCTCTCCCCCTCTAAGGTTTTCAATTTCATCAGCCCTTGGTTGTCCTGGACGAAAACCAGAGGACCCTGGGGAACCTTGTTCTCGATTTGTAATATACCCACGTCCATGTACTCCCATATCACCTGGAAGGGCTCTTTACCTTCCACCCACTTCTCCGCGATCACGATGCCATGCCCAGGCAGCACAGTGAAAACTACCTGCCGTGGGTCTTCCTGGTTCCGAAACGTTTCCGAACGAGAAAAAGCAGCTTTAATCGCATGCGCTTGGGCTTCGGTGGAGCACGAGACTGGGAAATGGTAATACGGCTGATCCAGATACACATGCTCAACCCAACGCGGGTCATAAGCTCGTACACCGCGATGACCATGTAATTTAGACCGCGCCACCGGCACATCGTATTTCGAGATGGCACCGTGCCCTAACAACTCAACCCTAGGGAGATCGCGGTCCATCTCCATTAATTCCACAGCTTCTGAGGAAGGTGGGTCATTACGTTTGCCTTCCACATGCCGCACCAGAGCCCCTTTGCCGTCGGGACGGACGCCTACGATCACTGACAGCTCATCGTCAGTCAAATTGTCCTTGTCAACCGGTCGGGCGCTGCCGGTTACAGTTGCCACCAATCCTTCCAAAACCGGCTCCCAGGTGGCAAAACATCCCTCACTATACTGGCTGGAAATCGTGTCAGGTAGAGAAGGTACATGCGTCAGGCTTCCTACGCGAATCATCTCCGTGAAAAAATTACGCCTTCCCAGCTCGATTCCAGCCCGGCGCATTGCTCCGGGCGTACTGAGACCAGACCAAACGGAATGAAGAATCGGTTCATCAATTACTTTATGTTCAGTGATCTCTTTCGTACTAACCGCCGTGACGATTCTGCCAGAGAGCTCATCATAGAATGCCACCAGGTCTGTAGCATCACTGCGCGGGTGCGCACCAACCAGGTCAAAAGTGTATGCCTCCAATGGGTATTCCGTTCCCACTACCAGGATCACGCGGATGCTCATCGTTTGGGTCTGGACCATTCGCAACAACGAAAGCATCGGCCCACCACGTTTACCCTGTTCATAGAGCGTTTCAAACGCTTCCTTTGCAAGGCCAGAGAAATAAAAGTCCGCCGGATCAGGTGGATCCTTTTCCAGCACTTGCTGGAAATAAACCATCATTTCCTGAAACTTCTCCTTTGAGATACTGATCACAGTGAAGATCGTAGGGGAATGCTCAAGTTGGAACCGCCGCCGGGCAGTGAACAACAATGCCTGTCTCCACCGCATTGGTTCACCAAACCTGGCCGTCGTTAAGATCACGCTCGTGCCCTCTCCGGGGGTGTCCTGGACTATATGCCCTTGACTACGCAGGTGGTCGAGCAAACCAAGTGCCACTTGTTCCGCTACGGGAGTCGTCGGCCCAGGGACATAAGCCAGGCTGATCGTCTTCCACCAGGCATGGCTGGGGTGTTTATGCGTATGCTGCATTAGGTTCATACCTGTAATCCTTTTCATCAATTGTATAGGTTTGGTAACCGGTTGAGATTTGACCTAGCTCCTGAAGAAAATTTTAGATATTCCTCTGTCGCTGCGCTTAAATCTGAGTAGTATCCACGATATGATATCGGCAGCAGAGCTGCCAGTTGGTACATGATCTCATCCGTGATCTGTTGGCGCACTTCTCGGCTCAATACGGCATCTCGCACATTGAGAGTGAATTGTTTTCCAACGATGATGTGAAAATCCGTCCGCCTTAAGTGAGTTAAATTTCGCCTGAATCCCTCACCCCCGTAATATATCACTGGCAGCAAGGGTGCCCCACTGCGCATTGCAAGCGTGACTACACCAGGATGACCTTTCTGGAGTTGACCATTACCACTGCGCGTACCCTCCGGAGCAACCGCCAAGATCTTCCCATCTCCGAGCACTGCGAGCCCACGCCTTATAGCTGCCATATCTGCCTCCCCACGTTTTATTGGTATGGCACCCCATAGATTAAATAATGCACCCATGGCAGGATTGTTCCATGTCTCGATCTTGGCAAATCCTGTCACCGGCCGTGGTTGTAAGTGCGTGAACAAGATCGGAACTTCCAGAAAGTTGATATGGTTGGCAACCAGGATGAGCGGTCCTCGCCTCGGTACGCGTTGTAGCTGTGTGTCATCGACTTGACAGATTAAACGAGTTATATTTTTGATAGCTGTATTCACAATCCAGAAGGATTTGCTCAAGTCCGGTTCTCCAGAGATGGGCTGATCAATTTAACCTGGCTGGGTAATATCTCTAGGTCTAATTTTACCCCATCGATACACAACGTCTCGCCATCTGCATGAGCTGGCAGAACACCCTCCAGGGCTGTAACAGTCAGGCGATGCGCTTGCCCGGTCAGGATAGGATCCTGGGAAGCTTGGGTGCCCTTCAGGAAATGCGGAATCAGGCTTAAAATCCGCGCCCGCCCCACTTGCCGAGCGATACACAAGTCAAACAGGCCATCATTGGTATCAGCTTTGGGTGCCATCATGAACCCACCTCCCATGCGCCGGCCGTTCATGATAGAAACCATCAACGCTGGTTGCGTCAGGATCTGCCCATCAAATTCGATCTCCACCAATGGCGCCCGATAATACAAGAAAATGGTCTTAAGCGCCGCGACCAAGTATGCCAGGAAACCATGCAACCGCTTCAACTTCAGGGCTTCGAAACCAACTACAGCGTCAAAGCCAATTCCAACACCATTCCCAAAATAACGCCCATCTGGATACAGACCTCCGGTTACCCGGCCGATGTCGATTGTCCGGGTATGACCCTGCGCTAAAACCCTGCAACCGGCTTCCAATCCAGGCGGCACCCCGACCCCAAAGGCAAAATCGTTCCCTTGCCCGACACTGATCACGCCAAACGTGCTTTCCCCACTACCTTCGTCTTTCGCCAACATTAAACCGTTAAGCACCTCATTCGCCGTACCGTCGCCGCCTACAGCTACAACGACTTCGCAGCCATCACGAGCAGCGTTTCGTGCCAGGTCAACTGCATGCATCGGTCGTTCAGTGCTCGAAATCTCGCAATCTAGACCATATCTGCGTAGCATTGGTCTGATCTCTTGCAGTGCTTGTTGTCCAACACCGCGTCCGGAAATGGGGTTGACGATAATTCTGTGATTCGCCATTCCTCGTGATCCTTTCTGAGATTTAATCTTCCCAACCCTCCAGGCGGAAAACCCGTGCCGCTAAATCTGCCAGCTTTGGTGTAAAAACTGTAAGGTAGTAAAGGATCATCGTTTGCGGTGGAATCATCACTCTAGATTTGCGATAGCGGATCGCCTTGACGATCGCCCGGGCAACATACTCAGGAGAGATTTTAGCAGAAATCCAATGAAATTTGAGATGATCGATCATGGCGGTGTCCACGCGGCCTGGATAGATCATGCTGATGTTCACCCCTGTATTGTATAGTTCTTGGCGTAATACCTCACCGAAGCCTCGCAAAGCAGACTTAGCAGCTACATAAGGAGCGTCGGGGGGAATTGGAGTCTGGGCATCCATCGTTGAGACCAGGACGATGTGACCACTCCGCTTAGCCAGCATGTTCGGCAACACAGCCAGGACGCTATAAACCTGACCATAGAAATTTACCGCCATCGATTCAATTAATATTGGCATTGATAAATCAGCACAAGCTGAGCGAATGTATTGACCGGCGTTCGCCACCAGGATATCGACACAACCCCATTCAGCCATAGTCTGGTTAACCAGGCCTTCCACCTGAACCTGTTGGGTTACATCCGTTGGTACCACCAGTGCCTTGCGCCCTAAACCCTCGATCTGGAGCGCGGTTTCCTGCAAAGCGACTACATTTCGAGCAGCAAGCACCACATCAGCCCCACACTCAGCCAATGCCAACGCAGTCGCTCGCCCAATCCCAGCCGACGCACCAGTAACAATCGCCACTTTGTCAAGCAGAAATGGTTTCCCCATGTTGCATTCTCTCCAATCTTAGGATTTGCACACTACCTATGTCTTATACCCTATTTCTTCTCATGCTTCACGCTCAACCTCTTGCATCCATTGCCATTCTTCTGTATACTTTTCACTATCCTCAGAAAAAGGAATATCCATGACAAGCCTCCTTTACCAGACCGATAGCTACATGCAATCTTTCAATGCCACCGTGATCGGCATAGATGAAGACAACCATGCTGTTATTCTCGACCAGTCCGCTTTTTATCCGGGCGGCGGTGGTCAACCGGCCGACTCAGGCACGCTGAGCATTACCCGCACCCAGGATGGCAAAGAGGTGGATCCTCCTCCTATTTTACGGGTAAAACGTGCCCGGAAAATCGGCGACGATGTGGCTCATTACTTAGAGGGCGATGTTCTGTTACCGGGAATCAACAGCATTGTTCATGGCCAAATAGATTGGGACCGGCGTTACCAATTGATGCGTACGCATACCGCTATGCACATCCTGTGTGGCGTGATTTTTCGCAGCTATGGCGCTTCCGTGACTGGCGGCGACATGGATCCGCTGGCAGGTCGGATGGATTTTGAATTTGAAACCATGCACAAAGATTTAGTCCAGGCGATCGAAACCGCTATTAACCAGGAAGTAACCAATGCACGAACGGTAAGGGTGGAGATCCTACCTCGTGAAGTCGCCTTCCAGATCCCTGACTTAATTCGCACCAAGATCAACCTGCTGCCCGAAGGCATCCAGCAGGTGCGAGTAGTCGAAATTCAAGGCCTGGATCTACAGGCCGACGGCGGTACTCATGTTAAGAACACCGCTGAAGTCGGACGGATACGCGTCGTAGATTACAAGAGCAAAGGAAAGATCAACAAGCGCATTTATGTTGAAATAGAGGATTAAACTCACTGCGTACCTGACGAAATGACTACCCCCCCTATCCTGATCTGCGGGGCTGGCATCGCAGGCATCAGCATTGCATACCACCTGGCTGTGCGCCATGGTATCGAAGACATCATCCTGGTTGATGAGCGCCCCCCCCTCAGCTTGACCTCTGATAAATCCACCGAATGCTACCGCAACTGGTGGCCTGGTCCAGGCAACGCCATGGTATCTTTGATGAATCGCAGTATCGATCTCCTCGAAGAGCTGGCCCACACCAGCAGAAATGCCTTCCACCTCAACCGGCGCGGTTACCTCTATCTGACTGCGACTCAGGCTAGAATTCCAGAAATGATCACTGCTGCCGAGGAAACCTCCCGGCTAGGCGCCGGCCCCTTACGGATTCACCGTGGAGTCCCGGACGATCCGGCTTACCTGCCTCCCGAACCTCAAGGATTCGCTAACCAACCCACAGGTGCCGACCTGCTCCTCGAGCCTGCCTTAATCCGCTGTCACTTTCCTTATATATCTGAAAATGTTGTCGCCGCGCTGCATGTGCGGCGCGCCGGCTGGTTCAGCGCGCAGCAGCTGGGCGCTTATCTATTAGAACAGGCACGCGCGCACGGGGTGCGACTGGTCCAGGCCCGCCTCACGGGGATCGACATCCAGGCGGGACGAGTAAATGCTGTTCACCTGGATGATGCCAGCCGGCTTGAGGTCCGAAATTTCGTCAATGCGGCTGGCCCATATCTGAATAATGTCAGCCAGATGTTGGGGATCGATCTTCCGGTATATTGCGAATTGCACTATAAAGTTGGTTTCAAGGATCACTTGGGAGCCATACCTCGGGAAGCTCCCCTGTTGATCTGGACTGATCCACAGACGCTTTCTTGGTCACCCGAAGAAAAGCTGCTGCTGTCTAGCGAAGATCATTCCCGTTGGCTTCTGAATGAATTGCCACCCGGTGTGCACACCCGCCCCGAAGGTCCTGCCGATAGCCCAATCATATTAATGCTATGGGAATATAATACCAAAATAGTTGAACCAGTTTGGCCCCCACCCCTGGATTTAGATTATCCAGAAATTGCCCTGCGCGGCTTGGTGACTATGATCCCAGCTTTACGAACCTATATCGGCAAGGCTCCCCGGCCAGCCCTCGACGGTGGTTACTATACCAGGACCAGGGAAAACCGTCCTTTGATCGGACCATTGCCAGTCGAAGGGGCGTATGTGATTGGCGCCTTATCCGGATTTGGATTAATGGCCTCCCTGGCAGCAGGTGAGCTGCTTGCTGCCCACTTAACTGGGTCCGCATTGCCTCCTTACGCACCGGCATTCTCATTAACCCGCTACGCCGACCCAACCTACCAGCAGCTTTTTGCTAACTGGGGTAGCTCCGGACAGCTTTAATAACAAACTTCCCGAAAGTTACGATCTTTCGGGAAGTTGAATTTAGGAATGTGTCAGTTTCCTATTTGTAGAACCAGTTTTTTCCGGCTGGGGAATCATCGATATGGATTTTTTCCATCCCAGGTTCGCCCCAATTCGGAGCGTTGCCATAGCAGCGGGTGAATATCAGGCGCTTATGGGTCATCAGATCTACAGTGCCGGAGTTCGATCCGCTGCAGGCAAAGGTTGTCCGCTGGTAGACATCCCTCTCCACAGTGAACCATTTCGTTTCGCCCGCTGGAATAGTCAGGAAATAAAAAGCAGTTTCTCCTATTAAGCTGATTGAAGCGCTTTCTTCAGACTTGTTGATCACTTCAACCCGGATCAGGTCTTCCCTGGCCATAGCCACACCCGTCGTCAACAATAAAGACATTAACAACACGAATAGCACAGCCATGAGCATTTTCTTACTCATTTTAACTCTCCTTTCATGGTTTAAATCGAATGTCGCCCCAATGACAATGGTAAGGAGAATTATAATGCTGAATGTACTAACTTTTCAATGAACAACAAGTACTATGAAAGATCTTTTCCTTCTCGACCCTGAAGTGATCTTCCTCAACCACGGCTCATTTGGCGCCTGTCCGAAGCCGGTGTTTGAAGTTTACCAGAACTGGCAGCGCGAACTGGAACGCCAGCCAGTCGAATTCTTAGGGCGGCGCATCACTGAACTGCTGGCCGACGCGCGTACCCGGCTGGCAGCGTATTTGAGCATTGAATCCGATGAAGTAGTCTTTTTCTCCAATCCCACCACTGCAATTAATATGGTCGCCCGCAGCCTGGATTTGCACCCGGACAATGAAATCCTGGCCAGCGACCACGAGTACGGGGCGCTGGATCGTACCTGGCGCTTCATCTGCCGCCAGACAGGCGCTAAATACATCCAACAGCCTATCTCACTACCAATCACTAGCCAGGAGGACGTTATCAAGACGTTTTGGCAAGGTGTATCGAAGCAAACGCGCGTGATATTCATCAGTCACATCACCAGCCCCACGGCTTTAGTCTTCCCTGTCGAGGAAATCTGCCATCGCGCCCGCACAGCAGGTATCCTGACCATCGTCGACGGCGCGCATGCACCGGGCCAAATTCAGCTCGATCTCAACACGATTGGTGCTGACTTTTATGCAGGAGCCTGTCATAAATGGCTATGCGCACCAAAGGGCGCAGGTTTTCTCTTCGCCCGCCGCTCTGCCCAGTCTCGGCTCGCTCCCCTGGTAGTCAGCTGGGGCTACGAAAGCGTGAAACCCAGCCCTTCACAATTCATCGATTATCACGAATGGCAAGGAACGCGCGATCTATCTGCTTTTCTCTCAGTCCCCGCTGCTATCGAATTTCAGGCTCAACACGATTGGCCGAGCGTGCGCCGTCGCTGCCATGCCCTCGCCAGCCTCACTCGCACCCGAATCAACTCTCTAACTGGCCTCCCAGCCATCTGCCCAGACTCGCCTGAATGGTATGGCCAAATGTTCGCTGCTTTGCTCCCGCCAGGGGTTGACACCGACGAGCTGGAGGTACGCTTTTACAATGAATACCGCATCGAAGTACCCCTGCATCGCTGGAATACCCACCCCCTGATCCGCGTTTCAATCCAGGCTTACAACAACCAGGCGGATACCGATGCCTTGCTCATCGCCTTGAGTGAATTGCTTGATAGCCGTACAATTTGAACACCCCAATCGACGCTTCACCCTTAGGATTAATTAGCACGTTGATTGGGCAGCTGCGCTAATAGCATTGCCGCTCCCATCAAGACACAACCCAGGATCTGCACCCCAGTCAGGCGCTCATTCAATAATAACCAGCCGAAGAATGCTGCAAACACCGCCTCAGCGCTTAAAATAATCGCTGCATCGGACGGAGAGGCTTGTTTTTGTCCTACCAGCTGCAAGGTATATCCAACTCCGATGGATAGCACTCCAGTGTAAACCACCGTCCACCATGAGTCAGCCCATCCTCGCCAGGCGTCTCCTTGGGAAGTCGCAGAGAGCACCATTAAGCTCAGCAGCCCACAGACCAGGTTTTGGCCGATAGCGATGCGTAAAACAGGCCCTCGTTGCACCAAGAAGCTGACCAGGATGACGTGAAAAGCCCAAAGCACCGCACCCATGAACTCTAATCCATCCCCAGGGGCGAGCCGCAGGTGTCCTCCTGTACTTAATAGAAACATCCCCACAGCTGCCAACCCGGCTGCAACCAGCACAGCTGGGCGAGGCCATTGCCTCCACCCCAACGCGAGCAGGATTGGTACCAGAACCACATATAAACCGGTGATAAAACCAGCATTACCAGCCGTAGTAAAGCGCATCCCAAGTGTCTGGAGACTCGCCCCAACAAACAGTACCGTCCCGGCTAATATCACTCCCAGCAACGTTCGCTGATCCAGGCTGCGTTCTACATCATTCAGTCGCCTTGTGCGCCATTCCAGAGGCAAAAGCACCAGCGCGCCTAGTAAAAAACGCGTCCCATTAAATAAGTAAATATCCATGTGCGTCGCTGCGACGCGTTGGGCAACAAAGGCGCTGCCCCAGATCAGGGAGACGAGCAGCAAGGTCAGGTCGGCCCTGATTCGCCCGGCGCTTGCCAGCGTTTGGTCCTGAGGCATCCCGCTCCCAGATTTCCTCTAATGCCAGATATTTTCGTAGGAGTGCTTGCCAGTGAGCAATTTTCCTTCGGAAAAACGCTCCAATTGGAAGGGGACAATATCGACCGTCTTAGCCTGCCCATCCACGATCAGCTCCGCCAGACAAGCGCCTACAGCCGGGGCGATCTTAAAACCTGTCCCGCTGAAACCACAGGCCAGGTAAAAACCTTCCAGACCGCTCTGCCCAAGAATCGCCCGCTGATCTGGCGTGATGCCATCATAGCCACCGTGCGCGCTATGTAACGATCCCCGGTCCATCCCAGGAATCCGCTTGCAGATCCGCTCAATAGCCCGTTCAACGAAGCCTGGTTTGGCGTGGTCAGTGTCCCCTTCCGGGGATTCACCGATTGGATTGGCGTCTTCCAGCCCAACCAGGGTCAGGCCGCCGGTTTCGGGCCGAAAGTACATTTCATTTGGAAAATCAATCACCGTCGGGTGGGTATGCCCCAAATCCTTCGGCCGCCGAATAAACATGGTGTCATGCTGCCAGGTGGTAAGAGGCAAGTCCAACCCAGCCATCTGCCCAATCTGCGCGGCCCATGCCCCAGCGGCGTTTACTACAACCTGTGAAAAAAACTCCCCCCGGCTGGTCCGCACTCCAATTACCCGATCGCCTTTGATTTGCATCCCGAGCACCTCGCAATCCTGCACCAGGCGCGCTCCGCGCTGTCGGGCAGGTTCCAGGAGAGCCTGAGTCGTGCTACTCGGGTCGGCATAACCAGATTCGGGCTCATAGGCTGCGTATTCGAAGTCGTCCGTCTTGAAGGCGGGCGCTAATCGATGGACATCGTCTGCAGTGATCACAAGCGATGGAATCCCGATGCGTTGGTGCATGGTCACATTCGCTCTTAGCTGGTCGATGTACTGCGGTCTGACAAATTGTAAAAAGCCAGTACGGGTAAAGCCACACTCTCCACCGACCATTTCTGCCCAGTTTCGGAAATATTGGAACGACTCCCAAGCTAATCGCGATTCCGGTTCCAGGTCATAATGCATCCGCACCAGACCACTCGAGCGGCCTGTTGCTCCTGAAGCGATAAACCTGCGCTCCAATACCACTGACTTTAACCCTCGTTGCGCCAGATGAAACGCCAGACTGGCCCCATGCACGCCTCCCCCAATGATGATCGCATCAGCCGTCTCAGCCATCTTCTCTCTCTCCTTTGCCTGAAAAACAGTTCTCCATTTTCAATATTCTCTATCTGCTTGTTTACCTGTCATCCCGTCTACTCTTCAAATCTCTGATCACCTCCCGTGCTGCATTATACCCCGGGGCACCCGTTACCCCCCCACCCGGATGCGTGCCCGCGCCGCACAGAAAGAGATTCTCAATTGGTGTTCGATACCGCCCATAACCGGGGACTGGGCGCATGAACAACAGCTGGTCCAACCCCATCTGGCCGTGAAAAATG
>Ga0154886_1137_pt2 | contig 15454 bp, 15 predicted proteins | sample Rifle2008BG19ft_FD_105858 | JGI IMG/M metagenome (GOLD analysis project Ga0154886, IMG submission 105858) | Chloroflexi bacterium RBG_19FT_COMBO_55_16
AAAAGCGCGGCATGCTTAAGCATTGGAACATGATTCTGGTCATTCTGACTTATGACCTGGTCATCTTCGGCACCTTTCTTACCCGCTCTGGGGTGCTCTCCTCGGTGCACGCTTTTGCCCAAAGCGCGATCGGGCCGGTCTTCTTCGGGTTTATCGGACTTACATTTATTACTTCTCTATCTTTGGTTCTCAAGCGTTGGAACGATCTCAAGTCTGAGGCGCAAATGACCTCCCTTCTTTCGCGCGAAGCCCTGTTTCTGCTAAACAACCTGCTTTTTATGGGGATCTTAGTGGTGTGTTTCTGGGGCGTGATTTTCCCCCTGATCTCAGAGCTGTTCACCGGCCAGAAAGTAACCGTCGGGCCACCTTTTTATGAGCGGGCTACTGGCCCGCTGTTTGCCGGTTTGCTGCTCTTAATGGGCGTTGCGCCATTAGCTGCCTGGCGCCATTCGACGGCAAAGACTCTGGGACGCGCGATTTGGAAGCCTTTCCTCGCCTCGTTGGTGGTCGTAGCAGCCGTGCTGTTGAGCGGCGTCCGCCAACCGGCAGCCATTTTAGGCTTCTGGTTGAGCGCCTTCGTTGCTTTTGTGACCCTGTATGAGTTCTGGCGGGGTTCCCTGGCGCGGCATCGCAAATCGGGCGAGAGCTTACCGGTAGCCCTCTGGCGCCTGGCTGAACGTAACCGGCGCCGTTACGGAGGTTACATTATTCATCTGGGCGTGGTGCTGATGGCGATCGGTATTATTGGGATCGAGGTTTTCCAAACCGAGACCCAGGGGACGATCCCTCAGGGAGGCCAGCTGGCCCTGGGCGATTACAGCATCTCGTTTGACTCGTTGGCCACATTCGACACCGCTGATGGACGCAATGTGGCGCGCGCAGTGGTTGGCGTGTATCGCAACGGTTCCTATGTCGGTGAGCTACACCCTCGCCGGGATTACTACTATGAGTCCCAACAGCCAATGACTATTCCAGGCGTGCGCAGCACATGGGAAGATGATTTCTATGTCTTGTTGGTAGATTGGCAACCAATTTCCTCTCAAGGTGCTACTTTTAAGGTTTACCGTAACCCGCTCGTTAACTGGCTCTGGTTGGGCGGTATCGTATTCATCCTGGGTACATTGGTGGCAGCCTGGCCAGATCGCGACCCAGAAACGAAGCGCCTCCCTGTGAAGCGCACCGTTCCATATGCGGCAACAGATGCGTGAGGCACGAAGCGTAATGCGTGAAAGTAGACTCTTCTGGTTGGCAATTCCCATTGCTCTAATCTTTGGTTATTTCTTCGTTGGCAGGACGTATGCCCAGGAATCCACCCCTTACACACCTACGGACGACGAAGTCAACGCTGTCGCCAAAGGGTTATACTGCCCGGTTTGCGAGAATATCCCATTGGATGTGTGTCCTACGCAAGCCTGCTCTCAATGGCGGGCTTTGATCCGCGAGAAGATTGGATTGGGATGGTCAGAGCAGCAGATCAAAGATTACTTCGTCGCGCAGTACGGCGATCGCGTCTTGGCGGCTCCTCCTGCCAGAGGGTTGAACTGGTTGGTGTATCTAATCCCGCCCGTGGCGATCGCCACTGGAATATACATCCTTGTTCGGGCGATTCGCACCTGGAGGCATCCAATTTCCGCCGGAGTTGCAAAAGAACGCTCCCCAGAAGCTGGCAACGACGAGTATGTGGATCGACTGGAAGAGGAATTACGCCAGCGATGATCCGCAGTTTCTGCGGGTGTAAGACTGTTATAATGTGGGAACCCTTTTATGTCTGAAATTCAATCCACTTCTTCCCCGTCGGAGACTCCTGCGCCCCCCGCCTCATCTGGGGGGCGAATCGTGATCTTTGGTTTGAACCTTTCATTGGGTGCTTTGATAGCCTGGATCGCTGTGTTGGCATTGTTAACGCTGGTGGCCTTTGGATTGCTACGCAGGCAGCAAGGTCCGGTTGCTGCCGGGCAGACCGCACCTGAATTTACTTTAACCACCTTCGAGGGAGAACAGTTTCGGCTCAGCGATCTAAAAGGCAAGGTTGTCCTGATCAACTTCTGGGCTTCGTGGTGTAAACCTTGCGAGGAAGAAGCTGCCGATCTCGAAGCTGCCTGGCGAGATTACCAGCCGCGCGGCGATGTGGTTTTCCTCGGGGTAGATTATGTTGACACAGAGCCAGAAGCCAAGGCTTATCTTAAGAAGTTTGACATCACCTATCCCAACGGCCCTGACCTGCGGACACGTGCCTCGCAAGCCTTCCGCATCCGGGGGGTGCCCGAAACTTATATTGTCGCTCCGGATGGCAAACTGGCGAGTGTGCAGATTGGCCCATTTACCTCTCTGGCTCAGATCAAAGCCATGATCGATCCGCTGCTCGAACCGTAAGCACATGGATATTGTCTCTTACCTATCAACCGAATACTGATAACTGATTATTCGCATTATTATGGACATCGGCTCAATTCTACTTATCCTAGCCCTCCTTATCCTGGTTGGGCTCTTTATTGCCCGCCCAATATTTGAGCGTAAGGCCGTTATCGTCACGTCACAAACCGGCCAGGACGATCACGAGTTTTCCACGCTCCTGGCAGAAAAAGATCGCATTCTCAATGCTCTGCAAGAGTTAGATTTTGATCAAACCCTGGGTAAGATTCCGGAAGAGGATTATCCTGCCCAACGGGCGCTCTTGCTTCAGCAGGGGGCTAGCATCTTGCGCCAGTTGGACCAATACAATCATCGAGTTCTCGCCGGCGATGCTGAAGAGCGCATCGAAGCTGCTATTGCTGCTCGCCGTGCAGATGTTTCCCGCCAGGGTAGCCTACCCAGCCTTGAGGGAGAGGAGGCGCTTCTGGATCAGGGCTCGACTTCACTGGTCACCACCGACGATGAGGTGGAGGCGCGTATTGCAGCCCGCCGCCGCGAACGCCAAGGGAAATCCGCCGGTTTCTGCCCACAATGTGGCATGCCTGTTCAGAAGTCGGACCTGTTCTGCCCGAAGTGTGGAAAGCAATTAACATAATACGTGGGGCCTCAAACGCGAATCAAGTCTCACGCCTCATGAGTTGAATATTAACTATCCAAGAATCATCTATGTCTCGTTTCTACTTCCTTCCTCGTACCCTCGCTCCCTTGCTTCTGTTGCTTCTGCTCTCTGCCTGTTCTTTCTCTTTAGCGGAGGATATTACGCCGCCGCCAGGTGCAGAAATACCGGCTGAAATGCCCTCCCAGCCGCCTCCCAGCGGGCCACTCTACCCGCTTATATCCCCGAACCCAGCGGAAGGAGCGCTGATTTACACCGATAAATGCGCTCCTTGCCATGGTCCGTCCGGGCTGGGTGACGGGCCTCAAGCCAGCCAGCTGCCTAACCCACCGGCAGCCCTGGCTGCGCTCGAAGTTGCCCGCCAGTCCACGCCAGCGGAATGGTATTCCCTGGTCACCCAAGGCAATCTAGACCGTTTCATGCCGCCCTTCAATAGCCTCTCTGATCGCCAGCGGTGGGATGTGGTTGCTTATCTTTATACCCTGAGCATCCCACAAGAAACCCTCGCCCAAGGACAGGAACTATATAAGGCTAATTGCGCCTCCTGCCACGGCTTGCAAGGGAGCGGGGATGGCTCAGAAGCCGCCTCTCTTCAAGTAGCACCCACCAATTTCACCGATCAGGAACGGATGGCAAGCAGGTCCCCTACCCAGCTTTTTGAAGCGATCAGTGCAGGCATCGCGCCAGCTATGCCCACTTTTGACACCAAATTGACAGAAGATGAGCGTTGGGCCTTGGCTGCTTATTTGCGCTCATTGACTTTCGCCTCACCCGCAGAGATCGCACGATCCCAGGAAACCCCGGTCCCTCTCACGACCAGCGAAGCTGGATCCACGGGCACACCGCTGGCCTCGGCCACTGTGGGAGAGAACGGCACAATAACGGGTCAGGTGGTAAACGCATCCGGCGGAGACGTGCCTGCGGATATGACTATTGACTTGTACGGTTTTGATGAAATGCGGCAGACATACACCGCCACCACCGCCATCGATCCGGATGGCTCTTACACCTTCCTGGACGTCGAAATGCCTGTCGGACGCGCCTTCATCACTAGCACGGAATATAACAAAGTCGCCTACAGTTCGGATATCGCCGTAGTTGAAGCCGGCACGACAAAGCTGGACCTGTCCATCCCGATCCGTGAGACTACCACGGACAGCTCTGTTCTCTCAGTTGACCGGATGCACATTCTGTTCGAATATGGAGACCCAGACACCCTGCGAGTGATCGAGCTCTGGATCCTTTCCAACCTGAGCGATCGAACACTCGTAGCCACGGAAGAAGGCGCTCCGGTCGTCACTTACCGGCTCCCGGAAGGAGCGACCAACCTGCAGTTCGAAGATGGCGTCCTGGGGGAGCGCTATATGGAGACTCCTGGTGGATTTGGCGACACTGATGTGGTGCGGCCCGGTCCTGGCCTGCGCCAGCTTGTGTTTTCCTTCGAGATGCCTTATCGAAGCCGGCTTGAGTTCGTCCAACCGATCGATTTACCTGTGAACGCGGTCGTGATCCTGGGGCCGGAGGAAGGCGTTAAGGTAAAGAGCAATCAACTCCAAGACGCTGGTACGCGCCAAATGCAGGATATTTCCTATCACATGTATACCAGTGACCGGTTAGAAGCGGGTTCAGAACTGGCAATGACCATCTCCGGTCGGCCCAAGGGTACCAGTCTGGTAGCCGGTTCAAGCACCAACCTGGTGATCGGCTTGTTGGCTTTTGGTATAGCGTTGATCGTGGCTGGCGCCTGGCTCTTCCGGCGTAACCGGGCGGAGAGAACAGGGATCGAGGCGGCTGAGGAATTGGATGAAGAATTATTGCCCGGTGAGGCCGCGGAAGACCCAGAAACTCTATTGGACGCCATTCTTGCCCTGGATGACCAATATCGGGCCGGTGAGTTGCCAGAAGAAGCCTATCGCCAGCGGCGCTCGGAGCTCAAGGCGCACCTGAAGGACATGCTCGGGAGCTAGGGTGCTGGCGTGATTGAAGTCCGCAGACTGATCAAACGTTTCGGCCTGAAAACCGTGCTACGTGGCCTGGATTTCCGCGTCGAGCGTGGGGAATTCGTCGCCCTGCTCGGCCCAAATGGCGCCGGGAAGACTACCTTCTTACGCATCCTGGCTTCACTTTCCCGACCCAGCTTGGGCGAAGTGCGCATCGCAGGTTTTCGCCTGCCAGGTCAGGCATCTGCCGTGCGCAGGCGTTTGGGCGTGGTTTCTCACTTGCCCCTCTTGTACGGCGATCTGACTGCTGAGGAGAACTTGCGTTTCTATGGTCGCATGTATGCTGTCCCTGATCTGGACAAGCGCGTGACCGAAGTGTTAGAAATGGTGGGGTTGGCCTCCCGCCGCCGCGATCTGGTGCGTACCTTCTCGCGCGGTATGCAGCAACGATTAGCGATCGGCCGCGCAGTTTTGCATGACCCTGAGGTAATGCTCTTCGACGAGCCGCATACCGGCCTTGACCAGGATGCCAGCGCTATGTTGGATACCGTGCTAGGCGAAGTCGCCGCCCGTGGTCGCACGGTTGTGATGACTTCGCATGATCTGGCGCGCGCCGCAGACCTGGCCTCTCGCTTTGATATTCTCTCGCGGGGTGTCATCGCTGCCTCGGTTCAGCGCGCCGACATTGCCGCCAATGACCTGCTAGCCTTCTATCGCCAGGCAACTCAAGATGCGTAGAACGTGAAGGGTGAACCGTGAAGCGTGAATCTGCACTCGTGACTCGTGATACACAATATACAGTCCGTAATCCGCTGCTCTCTTTTTTGCGCGCCTTGAGTGCTGTCGTCTGGAAAGACTTATCGGCTGAAATGCGCAGCCGCGAGCTGCTTTCCGCCATGCTGGTCTTCGCCTTATTAGTCATCTTAATCTTCAATTTTGCCCTCGATCTGGACCCAAAAACCCGCCAGGAAAGCACTATCACGGCTGGTGTGTTGTGGGTCATCTTTACCTTTGCTGGCACCTTGGGGCTTAATCGTTCGATGGCGGTGGAAAAGGATCGCGGCTGTATAGACGGCCTGCTTCTGGCACCGGTTGATCGCAGCGCGATTTATTTCGGCAAGACGATTGCCAACCTGGTTTTTATGTTGATCGTCGAGATTATCGTGCTGCCAATCTACAGCCTGCTCTACAATGTGAACCTTTTCCAGCCGGGATTGCTGTTGGTGACCTTATTGGGCTCGGTCGGTTACGTTGCCGTGGGGACACTGCTAGCAACCATGGCGGTCCAAGCCCGCACACGAGACGTCCTGTTGCCTATTTTACTTTTCCCGGTCGTGTTGCCGATCGTGTTGAGCGCGGTCAAGGCCAGTGGCGGGTTCTTGGATGGGATCGAGATGACCGAAATCCGACCCTGGCTCAACCTGCTGGTGGTATACGATATAATCTTTATCGCTATTGCTTTCATGGTTTTTGATTTCGTAGTGGAGGAATAGATGCAAACCAAACCTCGCTTGCTTACTGTTTTAGATTTTGTCACCGCGGCCCTTTTCGTGCTTGCCATTGGGATGGTTTTTTTCTACGCCCCCCTGGAAGCTGTGATGGGCCAGGTGCAGCGGGTGTTTTACTTCCATGTGGCGGCCGGCTGGGTCGGCATGCTGAGTTTCCTGGTCGCCGCCATTGCCGGGGTGGTTTATCTGACCTCCAGCAATCGGAAGTGGGATATTGTCAGCCTATCTGCGATCGAGATCGGTATCGTCTTTGCGTTTATTAATATCGTCAGCGGTTCGATCTGGGCCCGCCCGATCTGGAATACCTGGTGGACGTGGGACCCGCGCCTGACCACCGCTACAGTCATGGAGCTGATCTACGCCGCCTACCTGATGCTTCGCCAGGGGATCGAAGACCCAGATCGCCGGGCGCGCTTCGGCGCCGTTTACGCCATCGTCGGCTTTGTCAGCGTCCCCCTGACATTTTTCTCAGCCCGTCTCTTTCGCACCATCCATCCGATCGTGATCGGTACGAACCAAGCCGGTGCAGAAGGCGATTTCGATATGACTCCGATGATGCTCCAAACCTTCATGTTTAGCCTGCTCACCTTTACCTTTGTCTTCGCCGACTTGCTCTGGCACCGCATTCGCGTCGGCTGGCTGGCGGAAAAGGTTGAGCAACTACGGCTAAAGACGATCCAATAGATGAGGAGAAGCGATGTTTTTCTTACAAGACGCTCCAGCAAACACCCTAAATTACATGATCGCTGGATACGCAGTCATCTTTGGCGTTATGTTGATCTACCTGATCAGCCTGAATCTCCGCCAGCGAAACTTGAACCAGGATTTAGAGGTTCTGAAGGATGTTGAGGAGAAAGATTGATGGGTGTGCGCGGATCGATACCACTCCCCTATTCTGGAATTGAAGTCAATACCGCTTGCGGGGGCAAGGCACACTTCGCTCCTGACACCCCACGCGCAGTCTACGACGGGAAGTGGGTGTTCTTCTGTCTTCCCACCTGCAAACAAGAATTCGACAAGGACCCGGCTTCTTCCTGTCTGTCGGAACAGATCACGCCCGATATCAGCGAGTAAATTTAAAACTACGCTTTGGCCAGCAGCTCCTCCAGCACCGCTTTCGACTTCTGTTCGATCTCAGCGTGCAGGCTGCCGCCGTGGGCGTCCATCGTCACCACAGCGGGGAAATCCTTGACTTTGATCACCCACATTGCCTCTGGCACACCGAAATCCAGCTTATAGACCCCCAGCACGCGTTCCACGGTTTGCGCGATCAAGGAGGCCGCCCCGCCAACAGCGTGAAAGTAAGCGCCGGGGACTTCCTGGCAGGCAGCCAGAGTCTTAGCTCCCATACCGCCTTTGCCGATCACTCCCCGGATATTAAAATGGCGCATCACATCACCCTGGTAAGGCTCTTCGCGGGTGCTGGTGGTTGGCCCGGCTGCCACAAAGCGGTAATCCTCAGTACCCAAACCTGAAACAACTGGCCCGCAGTGGTAGATCACACCCTCATCCAACAGGGTTTTAATCGCAGCATACACCTCCCGGTCGTCGCCTTGAGGCTGGCGAGTTTCCTTGATAAAGGTGTCGACCATCCACTTGTGCACCGCGTCCCGACCGGTAATCATCACTCCGGACAGGAGCACCGGATCGCCCACTTTCAGGCTGCGGATAGTTTCGTCATCGAGCGGAATCGTTAACTGGCGCATTCCAACCTTCCTTCGTCTTCCGTAGTTCATCGATCGTTATTCCACTTTTACTCAAAACTAACAGCCTCACCCTCCACCGTCATGCTCCGCCTGCGATAAGCCCAACACATGTATGAAACGGAGACGAAATAGCTCGCCGGCAGGCGGTGGAGATTAATGATTTTAGTACCCAAAACCGTGGTTTCCCCGCCGAAGCCCATCGGGCCGATCCCCAACTGGTTAGCCTCCGCTGTCAGGCGGTTCTCGAGCGCTGCCAGTTCTGGATTCGGACTCTGCTCGTCGAGTCCATGGAAGAGCACTTCCTTGGAAGCAGAGTATGACGAGCCGCGGTCGCCTCCGATGGCGACGCCAATCACCCCCGGCGCGCAGCCCTTGCCTTGCGCCTTGTGAACCGCGTCCAGAACCACCTTGCGTACCCCAGCCAGGTCACGCCCGGCTCCCAGGGCGCTATTGGGCAGAGAATACTGCCCGCCGACATTCTCGCACCCACCACCTTTGAGCATCAGGTCGATGCGCAGTGTATCCCCCTCTACCTCTTCAAAATGGATGGTCGGGAAGTGGTCATCGCCCAGGTTGTTCCCGCTGTTCTTGCCGCTCAGGGCGTCCACCGCGTTCGGACGTAAATAGGAACGCTCCGTGGCCTTAGCGACGGCAGACCGGATTTGATCCCGCAAGCGACGCGTACTCCATCCTTCCGGGTAGTAGACATAGAAGATCGGCGTTCCAGTATCCTGGCAAATAGGGGTAGAGTTTTGGCGTGCCAGCGCCACATTTTTCAAGATCGTTTCCAGCGCCCCGCGCGCCGCCGAACCAGGTGCTTCTCGCTCAACCGCCTGGCGCAGGCTCGCTTCGACATCTGGCGGCAGGTCGGTGGCTGCCAGACGAACCAGTTCCATGATTTTTTCAGTCAAATCTCGCATGGTACCCTCCATGACTAGATTGATAGGTATAACAAAGTTCTTAACTGCTCACGCTTCTCACTTCTCGCTTCTCCCTAATCATAGCCAAAATCTGGACAAAAGCGAGTGACAAATCACCTGATCTCGCCTGCCAGGCGTCACTATTGAGGCGCCGGTTGGAATCGCGGCACAAATAATACCAGGCTTACCGGACCGAAGAGAAGGAGCCACATCGCCGCAGGCAGGCCAGTCTGGCTGGCGATCCATCCGACGAGCCAGACCATACCGCCACCTAACAGCCCAAACACAGAGCCGATTGCCATCACTGTGCCCGATCTTCCTGGGGTTGAAGCATAAGCTTCTCCCTGGAGCACCTGGTACCAGCCTAGCGTTGAGAATCGAAGCAGGATCATCAAGGCGATCTTGGCGAATGGCCAGGGCACGAGCAGCCAGGTAACATAGATCACTGCTGTGATCGCTGCCGAGGCGCGCACCACAGTACGACCTGGGAAGCGCTCCAGGATCGGGAGGAGCGCCACGTCTGCCGCAAGGCTGGTCAGCATCAAAACGCTCAGCAGTAGACTGGCCTGGATCGCGGTCACTCCGACTACGTCAGTCAGGAACAACGGCGCATAACCGATAAAAACGTCCAAGAGCAGATCAGAAAATTGCAGCAGTACGATCCAGCGCAACAATTCCTTATTCCCCACCGCTTCCCTCAGGTTGGCATATACGGTGCGCATGACCAAAGGACGCCGGCTCGCGCCAATGCTGTCCTCTCCAGAAAGGAAAGCTGGGGACGGCCGAGCCGGGAAATGCGGGAAAAGAACCAAAATTGTCAGCAGAAGAGCAAAGGCAGCCAGGAAGGTAAAAACCCACCGCCAGCCAAGAGCCAGGGCAAATCCAGCCGCCACAAACAAAGGACCGATTACATTGCCCAAAGAGCCGGCCACGCTCCAGCGCGCCATCATTTGCGGCTCTCGCCCTCGGTTGAAGTCCACCAAGGTCGCCTGGGACAGGGAGACGAAAGCCCCGCTGGCTGGAAAACTGATCACCATCGCCAACAGGAGCGCCGGAAAGCTGGCCGCTGTAGCGATCAGAAACATGGCGACGGCGATCCCCAGACCACCAGCGATGATCAAACGTTTGCGCAGGTTGGTATCCCCCAGCAACATGATGACCGGCTCGATCAGCATACTGACCACATGCGGCAAGCCTAAGAGCAGACCTACCTGGGCGTAGGAAAACGCCAATTCGACGCGCATCACCGGCAGGACTGCGCCTTCGATGGCGTAATTCAATTCATCGAAGAATTCGATCAGTAAAAATAAAAGGGTCAGGGAAAGCCCGCTCCAGGTTGTGATTTTCAGGCCATTTAATGGCCTTGTCAGGGTACGTTTAAACATTTCATCCTCTTTCTCTCGTTAAGATAGTGATAAACCTGAAAGTGAGAGAAAGAGGTGGAGCGCGGGCGCAAGGGAAAGCTAATGTGAGTTAACGGGGCGGGTGAAAGATCTCATCCATGAGCGCTATTATACCCGGGGCTGGGAAATCGGTAAGGAGTGAAAACGCCTTGAGTTAATATATAATATCTACAATATGAAAATGAACAATATTGATCAAAGTTTGTCGCACTGCGTTGGTCACGCGAAAGGAGTGTAAAAGGAATAATCAGTGAAATCTGTGTTATCCGTATCCCACCCAAAAAAGGAGGCTTGATATCATGAAACCCAAATTCTTTCTTCTTGTGTTCATCGGTTTGGTTGCCATCTTTGCGCTGGCCCTGGCGATACCTGCCCGGGCGTTTGATGGTCGCGGCGGCGATACGGTCACCATCCCCGCTGGAGAAGTGATCGAAGATGACCTCTACGTCGGAGCCGGAACCTTCACCCTGGATGGCGTGGTTAAGGGTGACTTAATCGTCGCCGGCAGTACTATCACCATTAACGGCACAGTAGAGGGAGACTTGCTGGCTGCTGGCCAGAGTGTGGTCGTCAATGGTCGTGTGATGGACGACATCCGCATGGCCGGGGCCGCGCTTGTACTGGGCGAAAGCGCCCAGATAGCCGACGATGTCGTGGCGGCCGGATACAGCCTGGAGACCAAGGATGGAAGCTCTGTCGGCGGCGATGCTCTCTTTGCCGGTTACCAGGCGCTGCTTGCCGGGGATACCGCCCGAGATACCAAAATTACAGTCAACAGGCTGGAATTAAGTGGCAGTGTGGGAGGAAACCTCAATGTGGAAGTGGGATCTTCCGAGGAGACGCCCATGGTCTCGCCGTTCACGTTCATGCCTAACATGCCGGCTGTGCCCTCGGTCGCTGGAGGGCTCACGATCAAACCCGGCGCTTCGATTGGCGGCGACCTGACGTACACCGCTATCCCAGAATCCATGATTCCTGCAGGGACGGTCTCCGGCGACGTCCTCCACGAAATCCCAGCCGTCGTTACCGGGAAGGAGGAGACAGTTGCCGCAAAGACATCCAGCTGGTTCTTCGCCAATCTACGTAATTTAGTGACTCTGTTGATCGTCGGCCTGCTGATGGTCTGGTTGGTGCCCAAACTCGTCCAGAATGGCGCCAATGCGGTCAACGCCAAACCTTTGCCCAGCTTTGGATGGGGTATCGTCACCATCTTTGGTTTCTTCTTCGCCCTCCTGGCTCTTACCACCTTGGTCGTGATCGTGGCGATCTTCTTGGGGATTGTCACCCTGGGCGATTTGTTGGGTACCGTCATCTGGGCAGGGATCATCGCCGCAGCAGCGCTGATCTTTGCCTTCAGCGTCTCCGTTGGGTATATCTCCAAGATCATCGTCAGCTACCTGGGCGGCCGGCTTATCCTGACACGGCTCAAACCCGAATGGGCTGAGAAGCCCTATTGGCCTGTAGCGCTGGGTGTGCTGATTTTCGCCATCCTGGTCGCTATTCCCCTCCTGGGAGGGTTCCTTAACCTGATCGTGGTAATCCTGGGGTTAGGAGCGCTGTGGGTGCTGGGATGGGAGCTGATCCGTTCGCGGTCAACCGGTGTGAAAGCTCCAGCTGAGTCCACGGACTAGCCTAATGATTAGTGCGAAAAGGGTTCAATTTATTCTCCCCGCGTATGGACGAAAAAACCCTCCACACCCTTGAATTCCCAAAAATTCTGGAGCGTCTGGCTGCCCATACTGCCTTTCAGGCTTCGGTTGAGAAGGCGCGTGCCTTGCGTCCCAGCGCGGATATTCTGGAAGCACGCCGCCGCCTGGCTGAGACCAGCGAAGCCGCCCAGCTGCTTTCGACCCACACTGGCCTGACCATCGGTGGCGCCCGTGACGTGCGCCCTCAAGTCGATCTGGCAGCCCGCGGTGGCGTTCTGACGCCCGTCGAGCTGTTGGATGTCAAATCGACTTTGCTCGCCGCCCGGACCCTGGCGCGCACCTTCGAACGCCTGGGGGCGCAATACCCAAACCTGGCAGATATCGCTGCTCAGATCCCCCCTGTCTTCAGCCTGGTGGACGCCATCACGCGCACAATTTCCGACCGCGGCGAGGTGCTCGACTCAGCCTCTGCCAAGCTGGGTACTATCCGTCGTGATTTGCGCATTTCTCATGACCGCCTGCTCACCAAGATGCAGCGCATGCTCAACGACCCCAATATCGTCCCTTACCTGCAAGAGGCTCTGGTCACCCAGCGGGATGGTCGTTACGTAATTCCGCTGCGCGCTGAGTTCAAAGGTCGCCTGCGCTCTATCGTCCACGACCAGTCCGCCTCCGGGGCAACCCTGTTTGTGGAGCCTTTTGCGGTGGTCGAGCTCAACAACCAGTATCGAGAGCTGCAACTCGCCGAGCGTGACGAAGAACGCCGTATCCTGGCTGAGCTCTCCCAACAGATCGGTGGCCAGGCTCACGAGGTGCTCCATACCGTTGAAGTGATCGCCGAGCTGGATCTGGCATTCGCGCGCGGCAAATACGCAGAGGATTTGATCGCTACCGAGCCCGTCTTGCACGCTTTCCCGCCCTCGAGGAAGGCTGCGGCTAAGGGGATTCCGCATCCAGGCAGTGTAATCCGCCTATACCAGGCTCGCCATCCCCTGCTCGATCCAGAAACAGTCGTACCGATCGATGTTGAGCTTGATCCGCAGACCTATGCCATAGTGATCACCGGCCCTAACACAGGGGGGAAGACCGTTACCCTGAAGACGGTTGGCCTGCTGGCCCTAATGGCTCAATCCGGCCTGCACATCCCTGCTCATTCTGGTTCGGAGATCAGTGTCTTTCACGATATTTACGCTGACATCGGTGACGAACAATCCATCGAACAGTCTCTCTCCACCTTCTCAGGGCACATGACCAACATTATCCATATCATAGACCAGGCGGACAGCCAATCGCTGGTCATCCTGGACGAATTGGGCGCCGGCACCGACCCGCAAGAGGGGGCAGCTCTGGCGCGTGCCCTACTGACGCACTTGTTGGAGCGCGGTATAACTACCCTGGTCACTACCCACCACCCTGAACTCAAGACTTTTTCCCATGCCACTCCCGGGGTGGTCAACGCCAGCGTGGAATTCGACCTGGAAAGTTTACGCCCGACCTATCACCTGACGATCGGGTTGCCCGGGCGCTCGAACGCCCTGGCGATCGCCCAGCGCCTGGGTATGCCAGACCCGATCATAACCTCCGCTCGATCGGAGCTCAATCCAACTGATCTGCACGCCGAAGATCTGTTAGATGAAATCCATCAACAGCGCGATCTATCGCGCCAGGCACGCGCCACTGCCGAGAAGGCTCGCCAGGAGGTCGAACAGCTACGCAAAGCGCTTTCCGAGCGCCTGGAACGAATCGAAGATGAGCGCCGCGCCGTGCTGGAGGAAGTGCGCGCCGAGGCTGAAGCCCAGGTGCAATCTCTGGAAGAAGAGCTAGGCGTGACACGCCGCGCCCTCCTGCGCGCCCGCCAACCACTTGACGCCTTGACCGTGATCGAAGAGCAAGTTGAAGCCCTGCAGGAAAGCGTTGCTGAACCCGTCGAACGGCGTACCCCGGAGCTGGCCAATGTTGCCTCGCCGGTTCAATTGCCGAAGCAAAGACGCCCGCTCCGCCTGGGGGACAGAGTCCGTCTGCGAACGCTCAATGCACAGGGCCTGGTCACTGCGCTCGGGGAAGAGGAAGCCGAAGTGCAGGTTGGCATCCTGCGCGTGCGGGCTCGCCTAGCTGACCTGCAACTTTTCAGTGAAGCCTCGCTATCAGACCAACCAGCGCCTGCCAACCGCCGAAAGAAACGCGCCTCTGATGACTCCGCCAGCAGTCCTCCGTCATCCGTCAGTCTGCACGCTTCTCCCGGTATGGAATTGGACTTGCGCGGCCAGCGAGCCGACGATGCCCTGGAAGCCCTCGACCGCTACCTGGACGCCGCCTATCTCGCCAGCCTGCCCTTCGTGCGCATTATCCACGGCAAAGGTACCGGCAAGCTGCGCCAGGCCGTGCGCGAGGCTCTGGGAGAACATCCCCAGGTTAAATCCTTCGAGTCGGGTGGAGATAAGGAAGGCGGTGAGGGGGTCACTGTGGCGAAGTTAAAAAACAATTAGAACCGTTGGGATGGCTGTTCAACTACCATCCCAACGGTTCTCAATCACGCAACTGATTCTCCCAAGACTCCGTAAAACGGATGATTTGCCTCAGGATATACCAGGCGTATGGGTCAGCGGCTTCCCGGCGCTGCTTGATCAGCGTTATCGCCTCCTCCGGCGAGTAGCCCTCGGCGATCAGGATCGCCGCGCCCATCGCCACCCCGCGGTGCACACCCCCCGCGCAATGTGTGTAGACTTTGCCCCCTTTCGCAATGGTCTCTAAAGCCGCAATTACGCCTCTCTTAAGGGCACGCAGCGGGATCGGGATCAGCGGTGTGTCCGCAGTTGGCAGCCAGAGCAATCGAATGGGTGGGTTCGACCGGTCGCGGAAGGGAGGGCGCTCGATGCGCATGTTGATCACCAGCTGCACCCCCAGGCCGCGCAAAAAGGGATAGGCTTCTGCCGGGGGGGTCGTGCCGATGAAAAGGGTCTCAGTGATTTGCGAGAAGTCCACCCCGAAATATTACCATTAATGATGAATTTCCGCCTCGGCTCCCGCGCTGGCCTGGCACAAGTAGACTTGCGCCTGGCGGCCGGTTCGGCGTGCGTAAGAGGCTTGCAGACCCTGGATAAACTCCACAGCTTGGGATTCGGTCACCAGGTTAATGGTACAACCGCCAAAGCCAGCCCCGGTCAGGCGCGCCCCATAGCAGCCGGGCAGCTCGCGGGCAATATCTACCAGCGCGTCCAGCTCCGGCGTGCTGGCCTCATACAGGTCGCGCAGGCTGGCGTGTCCGGCATACATCAGTGCTCCGAAGGCTTGCTTATCACC
>Ga0154886_1051_pt3 | contig 14875 bp, 14 predicted proteins | sample Rifle2008BG19ft_FD_105858 | JGI IMG/M metagenome (GOLD analysis project Ga0154886, IMG submission 105858) | Chloroflexi bacterium RBG_19FT_COMBO_55_16
GGTCGATCAAATCCTCCCTGATTCGTTAACTCACGTTAAATCACCCCTCAATATCATCCGAAAATCATCATAATAGTTTTGTTAGTTACTTGCAATTTAAGGTTAGTTTTGCTATACTACTGGCCTAAGTACATTTCTATATTGATTGGGGAATAAAATTTCGTTTGGGGCGGCCCTTGGGTATAAAATATTGTCCAATTCCATTCAAATGAGGAGACAGAAGATGAATACGAGAATATTAAAATCCTTGATTTTGTTAACAGCCTTCGTGCTGGTCGTCGGGCTGGCCTGCGGCTTTAGCATCGGAAGTTCCCCGACGACCGAATCTCCACCGGTCACGAAGCCCCCGCAGACGCAAGAGACGGAGGTTACTAAGCCTAGTCCGGAGGCTCCCAAACCTGAAGTAACCGAAGCACCCGCGAGTGGCGCGGTGGCGAGCCTGGACGAAGCCGAGAAGGCGGTGATCCAGATCGAATCGCAAGGCACTTTCGTCAACCCTGACTTCACCGTGTCATACAACGCGGCTGGGCGAGGGTCAGGGTTCATCATCGACCAGTCTGGGCTCGCTATTACCAATAATCATGTGGTTACTGGAGCCGCGTTGCTCAAGGTATGGATCGGTGGGGACACCGACCGGACATATAACGCCAAGGTTCTGGGCGTCTCGGAATGCTCGGATTTAGCTGTGATCGATATTGACGGCGAGGGATTTCCTTACCTGGAGTGGCACGCTGGGCCGATCAGCGTTGGTACGGATGTCTACGCAGCCGGTTTCCCGCTGGGTGAGCCAGAATACACTCTCACCAGAGGCATTGTCTCGAAGGAAGAAGCCGGCGGCGAGACCTCTTGGGCGTCGGTAGATTATGTAATCGAGCATGACGCCACGCTCAACCCCGGCAACTCTGGTGGGCCACTGCTCGACAAGGATGGCAAGGTAGTTGGCATTAATTACCGCGGCCGGGAGACAAACCAGTACTTCGCCATTGGGCGGGATCTGGCAACGAGGGTGGTTGACGAGTTGAAAGGGGGGAAAGATTTAGAAACGTTTGGTGTCAACGGTGAGGCATTCGCCGGCGAAGGCTTCTCAGGTATCTGGGTCTACGGTGTCGAATCAGGATCGCCAGCAGACAAGACCGGTCTGACAGGCGGTGACATCATTACGACCCTGGAAAACCTGGTTTTGGCGACGGATGGCACGATGGCGGATTACTGCGATATTCTACGCAGTCATAACCCTGGCGATACCCTTAACGTCGAGGTCTTGCGCTACGCCACCCAGGAAGTCCTGACAGGTCAAATCAATGGACGCAAGCTCGAGACGGCGGTAACTTTTGGGAATACTCTCGATCCAGACGTTGTTGGAAGTGTAGAGGATACAGGTTCTTATTCAGGGTATGTCACTGTAACCGATGATTATGGTGCGATCCAGATGGATGTACCCGCCGAGTGGACAGATATCAACGGCGCGTACTGGGAAAGCGATGGTGAGACGATCGGCTCGGGTATCACAGCTGCTGCGAATATCCAATCCTGGAAAGACAACTGGACCGAGTCCGGTGTTTTCTTTGGAGCTTCCGACGACCTGGCTAAATTGGGCGGGTATGTTAACCTGCTCGACGTTGAGCGGGATATTTATAGGCAATCTTGCAAGCTCAATGGTCGTTATGATTACGAGGACGCTTTTTACCGTGGAAAGTACGATGTTTTCGAAAATTGTGGCAATTCAGGCAATGTCTTCGTTGTCCTTACCGCTGTGCCGAATGACAATTCCCAGGCATTCTTGATCCTGGTTGAGATGCAACTCGGCAAAGCAGCCGATTGGGACGCGCTGGACCGGATCCTGGCCACCTTCCAGGTGATAGGGTCATTGCCTTAAGTATCCTAACTTCTCACGGGCCACTACCAATAATCACTCTCCCGGAGTTGATCCCCGACTCCGGGAGTTCCTTTTTCCCCTACGGTTCTTATCATTCCTCGAATATTCCAAAACCTCCAAGGTCTTTTAGATTCAAGGTAGCACATGCGTTATCGGTCGACGATGAATTCCGTGATGGCTTCGCTAAAGTTTCCCGCCCGGTCGACGGCGCGCACGCGCAGGACGTGTCTGCCTAACTCAGCCCTCCACGGTGAGACATAGGGAGGCAATGCTAATGACATGGTCATTCGATCATCGACAAAGAACTCAACAGTCACTAATCCCAGGTCATCAGTGGCATCTGCTTGCAGGGTAAGCAGCTTCGTCTCTGGAAAAGGTATAATTTCACCGCTTGCCGGAGAACGAATGGAGACTTCGGGAGGCTGGTTGTCGACCGTCACCTGAATGGTCGCTGTTTCTACGTTTAAGTCGTGATCAACTACCAATAACTGAAGTGTATATAATCCGTTTAATTCGGTCGTATCCCAGACGGACAGTTGTCCGTTCGCCACTGGAGTATGGACGTCGGCGTCTATCTGAAACCAATTAGCGGGGTTCAATCCCTGGCCGAACTGGAGGTTGAAGAAGTCAAAATCCTTACCAGCGGCGTGACCTAGAATTGAAACCCGACCTTTTACACTGGAGAACATGGCTGGAGAGGTGATCGCTGCGTTGTTCTCCGGGGTGATCACCGAATCGATCACATCATATGTTTCTGGCGGAAGTGGCAGGCCAGCTGTTTGCGCCCAGGTTTCAGCTTCTGGAGGTAGCACCAGGTAGACTCTAGTATCGACCAACTCAGCAGGTGTAAAGGCAGTGGCTAATCTACCGGTTTCGCGGTTGATTTGAAAGGCGCGGAAGAGCGTGTCTGTGTGGGAGGGTTCACTACCGAATAAGAACACTTCGTTTACCAAAACTGGACAATCGGCGGTGGGCAACAAACCAGAGGGATCACATACTTGCAGTTGGCTGATGCCGGGAGGGATAGTCCATTCCTCGGTTGGTTGGTCCTGGAGGGCATATTGAATCACGGCATGCCACAACCCAGCAGACCACTTTGGAGACACAATCGTTGGAGTTTTCGACTCTGGGTTACCCAGCCACACGCCGACGACAAGGTTGGGAGAATATCCAACTGTCCAGGAATCACTCCCATCCACGGTGCGACCGATTTTAGCGCCGGCAACCCGACCGATCTCTAACGGGTTTGGGTGGCCAAGGCTCGGCCAACGGGCTGTTTCATCGCTCAAGATATGAGTCACCAAATACGCTAGCTGTGAGCTGATCACCGACCGGCGCGTGGTGAGGCATTCACCGATTTCCTGCGAACAGTCTATCCATATTCTTCCCAGGTTATCCTCAACGCGCAGCACGGTTTGAGCATGCAGCTGAGGGGTTGAATCATCTCTGGCAGAGGGATTGAGCGCCTGTCCTACAAGGACGCCTTGGTTGGCGAAGACGCCATATGCCTGGACAATGTTTAATAAGGTTGCCTGACCGCCTTGCAGAGGCAATCGATTGGCCGCTTCTGTGTTGGGTAGCTCGAGGGATGCCAAGCCGAGCTGTTTTGCCATGCTCCAGACTTGCTCGGGTCCCATCTGCACCAGAACCTGAATTGCAGGCACGAGGTAATCGTTTGCCAGAGCCATGCGTAAACGAACTGGACCATGGAAACGGTCATCAGGGTTGCGTATATCTGCGAATCCTTCCATCAGGCTGGCCGGGATGTCCCAGAGCAATGAAGCTGGGCTCATCCCGCGAGTGAAGGCGGTCATGTAGATGAACGGTGTCAGCAATGATCCAGGCGGGTGGCCTGGCAATCGAGCTGGGTCCTGTCCAGGTGAGACATCCCCTACCATCGCCAGAACCTGACCGCGTGCAGGATCCAGGACTACCACGTTGGCGGCCAAATGTATATTAGCGGGGAGACTCTCGCCTGGGAGAGTCGGCAACAAGCGGGAGGCCTGGCAAGGTGTCTGATCCCAAGTCAGGACTTCGCCTGGCTGAGGGTTTTTCAGGCGATTTAATTGGGTTTCAGTGGCACAGGCAGCCTGTGATTGAAGATCGTAGTCGAGGGTCGTTACCACTCTCAATCCACCGCGAGGTAAGCGATAGGGATTAAGGTATGTTCCCAGCTGTTCGAGAACGAGTTTTGTGAAGGCGGGAGCCAGATTTGGGGAAAGCTCTACCGGCTGTTGGACTATGAGCGCTTGCTGCTTGGCTTGTTCGAATTGTGAGGCAGTGATGAAACCGAGGTCGAACATAGTTTCCAGGAGGCGATCCTTACGCTCCAGAGCAGCTTTGGGCGCATCCATGAGATTGAGAACGGGCGTCTCGGCAGCAGCTGCCAGAGCAGCTGCCTCCGCCAGGGTCAGGGAGGTTGCGGATTTTCCGAAATAGGTGAGCGCGGCGGCGTCAGCGCCATACGCAAACTGGCCGTAGTCAGCGCTGTTCAGGTACCACTCTAAGATTTTCTGACGACCGAAAATTGTAGTGATCTGTGCAGCCAAAAGCCGTTCCCTGATAGCGCCCCTTAGCCCAGGTGATTCATCCCACATTAACAAGTCTGAAACAAGTTTTTGGGCCAAGGTGGGATGGTCACCCTGACTGACACCCTGCCAGGAAAAGCCGCCATGGTTCCAGAAATCGGGGTCAGACGAGGCGATCGTCGCCATCGCGAGGAAGGCAGGAAGATGAATGGGTTGATCCTCGTCTAATGTTAAATATCGCCGTTGTGCTGCGCGTGGATTCTGGAGGGACGCGATCAGGTGCTGGCCTGTGCGGTCGTAGAGGCGGGTGGGCTGTAACAACAATCCGGAAGGCGGTTCCAATAATAGAGGCAGACTTTCTGGTGAGGGCATGGCGGATGCCAAGCTGGCGTAGAGGAAAGTACTCCCGATTACGGTGAATACCGCTAGCAAGCAGAGCAGCAAACCAAGGCCAATACCCAATTTTCCAGCCCGGGTGGTTGGGCTTCTGAGGGATTTGGCGTGGCGTTGCCGACGCATTTGAATGATCTGGTAAACGGTGGGCATGAATAAATTCTATATTAAAAAGCCGACAGCGGTACGCCCCCGAGACTGCTGTCGGCTCATGCAGGGCCCCTCTTGCTCTTTCCCCGGAAACCTGCAAGCAAGTGGGCGATTCGATTTCGTTAAGTATAGCACCAATGGGTTGTTAATACGGTGGCAGATCAGAATCTTCATTATGATCAGGTAGGTTTTGAATCGGTCAATGCCTGCGCCGTCTCAAGCATTTCGCGGGCTGAATGCATCGTAGCCGAGCTTATTTCTCCCAACATCTGGGCTAATTCCCGGAGGCGGTTTTCATCGCTGAGATCTACTACTGAGGTGATGGTTCGCCCATCCTGGAGATGCTTTTGTACTTGTAAATGTTGCTCGCCAAAAGCAGCAAGTTGGGGAAGGTGGGTGATACACAGCACCTGGTGATGGCGCGCCAAGCGCCAAAGCTTGTGACCGACAATACTGCCAACCCGACCACCAATCCCTTGGTCGATTTCATCGAAGATCAGCGTGGAGACATTATCGGCGCGTGCCAGGACGTTCTTCAGCGACAACATCAACCGGGAGGTCTCGCCTCCGGAAGCGATGCGTACGAGCGGTTTCAGCCCCTCCCCTGGATTGGGGGCGATCAGGAATTCCACGCGTTCTAAACCGGTGGCGTCGAAGGCTACGCGGTGTCCCTCGGTGAGCGGTACTCCGTTTGGGTCGGGTCGTTGCTGGAAATCGATGCTGAATCGAGCGCCGGACATACGGAGATCGGCAAGTTCAGCCTCCATCTCCTGATTCAATTGTCCTGCAGCTTGTTGGCGTTTTTGGGAAAGCAATTTGCCGCGTTCCCCGAGCACGGCGAGTAAATTAGCCTCTTGAGTTGCCAGCTCAGCGAGACGCTCGCTGGCTCCCTGGATTGTCTCCATCTGCTGGCGGGCGTTGGCCGCAAAACTCAAGATTGCGGGAATTGAGTCGCCATATTTACGTTTCAGGTTTTGGATCATGACAAGTCGCTCTTCAACCTGATCCAGCCGCTTTGGGTTAAATTCGATACTCTCGATGTAACCGCGCAAACCCCTCGCCAGTTCGGTGAGGCTGGAGAAAGTACCCTGGATGTCCTCCACCAGCCTGGAGCGCGAGGAATCAATCCGAGCCAGGTCTTGCAAGGCATCCATAACCTGACCGAGGAGATCGATGGCCGAGGGGGCTTCAGGTGTGCCCTCATCGAGGTTGGTTAAGGCTTGCTGAGCCAGAGAAGCGAGAGACTCGGCATTAGCCAACCGGGTGCGCTCTGAGAGCAGGTCTTCTTCCTCACCAGGCTGCAGGCGAGCCGATTCGATCTCATTGATTTGATAGCTAAGCAGGTCAATTCTGCGAGCTGCCTCGCTCTCTTCAAGGCGAAGTTCCTTTATTTCCTTTCGAACGTTCATTAACTGCCGGTAGGTGGCGCTATAAGCGAGGAGCAAATCCTCTGCATCGGCATAACGGTCGAGCAATCCCAGATGCTCGCGCACCCGTAATAAAGAAAGATGTTCGGATTGCCCGTGAACATCAACAACCAGCTCACCGAGTTCACGCAATAGTCCAACGGTGACAGTACGCCCATTAATACGGGCCACACTTCGCCCTTCGAAGCGAATTTCGCGCCCCAGGATGAAATAATCTGGATCGTCAAGCAACTCTTCGCGCTTGAGGATGGAGTGAACATTTGCGCGCACTGCGGGCGTGACCTGGAAGGTGGCTTCGATGGTAGCATTTTTAGCCCCGCTGCGAATCATGCTGACATCGACTCGCCCGCCTAGCAGAGTTTCGACAGCATCGATGATAATCGATTTTCCGGCACCGGTTTCACCGGTAAAGGTAACCAGACCCGGCTTGAAGAGTAATTCGAGCTGGTCGATGATAGCAAAATTCTCGATGCGTAGTTCAGTGAGCATGCTGCTCTATGCGCCTAATAGTTTAGATTCGGATGCCAGCGAGGCGATAATATACTGCAGAGGTCACGATGAAGAAATAGACTCCCTGCCAGATCAAAGGCAACACAAAACCGAAACCTATCGATCCTCCTGAGAATAAATTATTCACCAGCCCCAGCAATATCGGTAAACCGCCTAACGCAACGGCGAGCGCGCTTACCTGGAAGAGTCGCTTCGATCGCCGGCGGCGAATAGCAAGGCGAATGGCTTCAGCGATGATCACCCCAGCAATCGGGGCGACAAAGAGCGTAAAAAAGCCCAGGTATCTAACCAGTCGGCTGCCAATGTATGACAATGTTATCGCAACGCCAAAGGCCAGGAGGTAATCATACCACTCAGCAGTTTCAAAACTCTTTTGCTGGTTGCGGACGCAATCCTTACAGCGATAGCCGGTCGGGGTGAGAATGGCACATTTTGCACAAATGGGCTTTTCGCACCGGTTACAGCGTAAGGTAGTTTCTACATCAGGATGATTAACACAGTAAAGTGTAGGGGGCTGTAAGCTCATCGAGAATTACCTGTGGAAGGATTTTGATTCATATGGGGAGTGAGGTTACGGTAAAAATATCCAGGGTCTTGGAAACGAATGAATTTTAAGGAATGGTGGCTGGCGAACACCTTTACACAATCCCCATCTACCAGCTCGATCGGCAATTGTCCATCGATGCTAAGCACCGCTTGGTGAGCAGTGTGGACGACGATGCTCACCGAAGAACCCTCAGCAAACACGATGGCACGATCGATTGAAAGATGGGGAGCGATCGGGACAAGTAAAATTGTGCGCAGTTCCGGAGGCAGGATCGGCCCGCCGACTGCCAGGGCATAGGCGGTAGAACCGGTGGGTGTGGAGGCGATCAAGCCATCTGCGACGTAGGTGGTGAGGAAGCGACCATCGACGCTGGTTTCCAGATGCACCGGGCGCACGAAGTTGCCCCGGCTAACGACGGCCTCATTAACAATATCCCAATTTCCAAGCATCTCCCCGGCACGGGATCGTTCCGCGCACAGCATCATCCGGTTTTCTATCCAAAAATCACCACTCAGCAGGCGGGGTAAGGTTTCCCGCCATTGTTTTTGCTGGATTTCCATAAGAAAACCGAAGCGTCCCATATTAATCCCCAGTATAGGCACGCCATTCGGCCCACACAAGTGACCGGCGCGCAACATTGTGCCATCACCGCCCAGGGCGATCACCACATCACATCTTTTCGATTCCACCTGGCGGCGAATTCTTTGGTCGTTCAACAATCCGTGGGAAACGTGCAGACCGTATTCCTGCAAGAAGGCCGCGATAGTTGCGGCCTCCGGGACAGCTTCGGGAATCTGTGGGTGAGCGAGGATAGCGATGCGTTGGATGGTTGTATCTTTTTCAGTCATGTGACTTGTATTATAACCAGTAATCAGTGATCAGTATCCAGTTTTCAATATCTGGGATCAGTATTCAGTGGTTAGTGGTGTGTAATTTAATAGTTTCTGGCATCTGACGACTGACAACTTTCTACACTAAGGCCTGGTCGCAACCAGTGCGGAAGCCACAGCGATGGCAACGGGATGGAGATTGGTGAGAGCGGTCTACCGTTTTGCGGCTTTCTGAAGCGCGCATTTCGGTTACCAAATCGAGCAAGCTGAATTCCAGCTCGGCTGTGTAATCGATGGCGAATGTCCGGTTGGGGTAGTGCAAAATCCCGTGCGGCGGTCGTTTGCCAAATGTACGATGCGCGAGAAGACAATAGGCGGCCAATTGATAGATGTGCGAGTCGTAAGGCGCTCTCGCAATGCGATTTGACTTTATCTCGATGGGTATCATTTTATTCCCTTGCTCAACGAGGTAGTCCGGTTTCCCCGTCAGGTTCAGGGCCGGGTCATAAAGCGGCTTTTCGACCCGCCCCCACTGGCTTGTATCGACGTAAACCAGGCGACCGCCTGGCAGACCAGCGGCGTGGCGTTGGCGAGAAGATAGCCAAAGCAGTATCACGCCGAGCAAGAAGAGAACGATAACGAGCAAAAGCATGGTCGGTTAGATCAGCTGCCCAGAAATGTAGATGGTTAATATCACCAACCCCAGAAGGAACAAAGCGTAGGCTAGCAGCCTCAGGGCACCACTCACCATCACGCGGCGCGCGTGGTGGTAGTGCAGCTCGTTACCACCGGCTAACTCAGCCTGGTTTTCTGAGACGTAACCTTGTCGCTGAAGCCACCATGCTCGCTGGCAGTACAGGTAAGCGCCGATCTCGGAGGCGCGAATGGTTCGCATTCACTAACTGTCCAGCCTGGACTCCAGGCGGCGCATCGTTTGTTCGAGATGTTCCTGCCGTAAGCTGAGGGTCAGATCGCCGCGCGTACGCTCGGTGACACTGCGGACGACGTCCGTCAGGCGCCGAAGTCCCCCCGTGATGGCGTCTGGGTAATCCATGGTGGTCAGCACGGCGTAGATGTCGTCCATGTAGCCCAGCAAGCGTTCAGCTTCCTGGGAGTACCCGTGTCGTAAGATATCGAGGCAGCGCCGCCGAAGCTCACCGGCCGCCTCAGCCAACCCATTCAAATACGTGGCGTCTTCCAAACCCATCTCTTGAGGAGAGGGCAAGGGCCGATCAGTTACCAAAGCATAGACGATGCTCGCCTCAGCTAACTCTTTGAGTGCATCCTGCGTATACCCAGCGTAATATAGGCTCGGGAACTCGGCCAGGTCGGCGCGGAGCGCCTGGGCCAGATGGTTCGCTTCGTCAAGTTGCTTTTGAGCCAGTTCGTACTCATCACGGTGGACGGCGCGGATGGCGTTAGCGCAATGGCGGGTGAGCGTGCGAGCCTGGGCGAGGGCGCGATCCCTGGCGAAAGTGCGCGTTTCGAATGCCTGGTGGATACGTTCGGCGATCGATTCAAGGCGGTTCATGGCAGCTTATTTTTGAGGGGGTTCTTCGGGTGGCGGGGATTGACGAAAGAGGTAATCGGCCAGGGATTTTCCACCCGGAAGCGTGATCTCTCCGAAGGTGGTCTCGTAACGGCTCAGGTTTTCGGTCAATGCGCGGTGAAACAGCTTGGCGCCTAAGGGCGACATGACCACCCGCGAGCGCACCCGGGCGGGAGTGGTGCCAGGCAAGAGATGGGCGAAATCAAAAATTAACTCCGAAGGAGAATGAGCGATGCGCACCAAGTTGATATAAATCGCTTCAAGGTCAGGGGGGACTTCCAATGGGGGAAAGGTGGGGGGTGCTGGTTGCGCAGTTTTCTCAGACATCTACTTTCTCCGGGTAGAGATGGTTTCAGGTCAATGGGAGAGATAGCCTAATACGCTTCGAGGGGCGGAAGTGAAAGCCAATGTATGCATCCCTTCTGCCCCTCAAAGTTAATCATCAGGCAAGAAGTTTCCCGATTGGGTATTCTTGCTCAATCAGGATTGTTTTCACCAAACCTTGACGAATGTCCCGTGAGCTTTAGAAGGGGATATCGTCTTGTTCGGCGACTCCGGCGGTCTCGCCTGCCGCGTAAGCGCCTTCCTCTTCGCCTCGCGCTGTGAGGAACCGTACTGTATTAGCGGTCACTTCAAAGCTGGCGGCAGGGGTGCCATCCTGACGAGTCCACATACGCGGACCCCCAGTGGCAGGGTCGGGGTTTAACCGGCCTTCGATCAGTACTTTACTGCCTTTTTTCAGATACTGGTTGCAATTTTCGGCCGTCTTTCCCCAGGTCGAGACGCGGAACCAGATCGTCTCCTTTACTGGATTGCCATCCGAGCCGGTGTATTGGCGGTTAGTGGCGACGCTTAAATTGGTCACCGCCTGGCCGGAGGGCGTGTACCTCATTTCTGGGTCGCGGCCGAGGTTGCCAACGATGATGAGGGTGTGATACATGGGTTTCTCCTTCTTTTTCAGTGGGTGGTCTGGCAATGGTTCCGGACGAACGCCGCCCGGTGTAGAACACTAGGACACCCACCGTAATTTACAGAACAATTGTACACTAATATTAATTTTCGCAATAGGGGAATTAAGAGGAGGGAAAGTGTGTTTTTAAAATGAATTCACTGCTGCCTCTAGATTGCTATGCACCTCTAGAAACATGTCATAGCCCGTCATGCGGAGCACCTGGCTTATATTAGGATTGGGTTTAAGCAATTTGAGGTGCGGGGACTTAAATGTGCCATCCCGGATCCCCTTGCGAATGGCTTCATCGTTTTCGAATGCTGGATCGGTGCGTAACAAAGTGAAAATGTATTGCAAGGCGCGGATGCCGGCACTACTGAGGAAAGGGACTTCGCTCAAGTCAAGGAGCAGGTGACGGGTACCAGAATCGAAAGATTCTTTGGCTTTTGTTTGCAGCTGTTCGTAGTTTTTTCCATCAATATCCCCTTTAAGGTGTAACACGGTCACAGGCACTCGTCCTTGCATCGATTTAACGGTAATTGAGAGATCGGAATTCATCTTATGCTCCTCCTTTATTTAGCCTAATTATATCCGAAATTAATCCCTCAATCGTTTCTGAATTGGAGGCAATAGTGATGGAAGGTGTTGCTCACCCAGGCATTACCGAACCCGTACGGGGCGAGGCGGATATCGTCCTGGCACCAGACCCGCTCGTCCTTAAGCGTGTAGGTTTCCCCGAGCTGGTGCGCCAGGTCCCAGGCGAGAGGATAGATTTTTCCGCCTTTCTTTACGTTCTTGACGATGACCGTCAGGTAAGCCCTTTTTCGCAGAAATGGCTGCAAGCCTGCGTAGACGGTTGTCAGCCGTTTTAAGAATTCATCGTAATCAGGAATGTTGCCCAGATCGGCTGGTTCTTCGGAATAAATCACATCCAGGCCAGGGGAGGCACGGCGTTTTTTTTGGGTTTCAGCGCCGCGGGCATGTAACATATTCCAGTATGGAGGTGAGGTGAGCACATAATCGATGGGAGGAATCTGGTGCTCAGAAACGTAGTCGCTAAAATGCGCTGCGTCGCCAGTGATCACTTCGCTGACCAGGAGACCTGCCTCATCAGACGAGCTGCGCTCTGCGGTGATCAGCTGGCGGGCAATATCCGCGTAGGTTGGATTGAGTTCAATCCCGTAGCTGTTGCGACCGGCGCGCAAAGCAGCGATAACGGTGCTACCCGTCCCGACCATTGGGTCGAGTACGACCTGGCCACGTTTAGTGAAAAACTCGATGAATTCTTGAGCCAGTGTCTCCGGGAACTTGGCGGGATGGCGCAGTACATCTTTTGCGCGCGGCGGTGGATTGTGGATAAACCACGATTTCTGGAACTTAAGCCAGGTTTTTGCTTCGAGGTCGTTCAGGCGATTGATCAATGAGCGCTTGGGCATGTGGATTTGAATGAGAAGAAAACTTGATGCGAAAGGCGTGATGCGTAGAACGTGAATTAATGAATTTCGCTTTATGTTTCGCGTTTTATTGGATTATCTCTATAACGACTAAATCAGAGAAGTTGACTGTTACCGCGTACTCCCCGGCCGAGCGAGCGAAGACGCCAATGTTACCGCTCGGCAGCAGCGGATCGCTTACGGTAAACTGGAACTGGTCATTGATGAAGAAACGCATTTCCTTGCCGCGCGCCCAGACTCCCAAGCGGGCGATGTTGGGCGCGCCGGGGGCGATCACGCCGCTGAACATCCATGGCTGAGGGGAAGAAGCAGCACCATTGACCAGCCGGTCTAGGCGCACCTGACTATCGCATGATAGGGAAAATCGATAAAAATCACGTGGTGAGGTCAGCCGCAACAGCAGACCGTACTCGTCTGCCTCCCGGCATAAGGTCGGGCTGGCGGTGATCTCGAGATAGAAATCGTTCAACACCGGTTCACTGCGGACACTGTAGATATAAGTACGCGGTTCGAGGATGGCGATGGTGAGTTCATTATGGCCCAGCGCAGCGCCGCCCTGCGATGTCTGGCTCAAAGACCAGGAACCTGGGCTGGAGAAATCGTCGCTGAAGAGCATCTCTCCCAGATTGGGGCGCAAATCTGGAGTGGGTGTGACTGGTTTGGCCGGGATCGGCGTGGGCGTCGCGGTAGGTGGAAACCAAACCACGGTGGCCGTCACTTCGCTGACAGGCGTGGGCGACTCAGAAGAGACCATAGGCGGAGTCTCCACCGGAGCACAGGCGCTCAAGGTCAGCGGGAGCAGAACGGACGTGGCGAGCCAGGTCTTAATTTTATTTTTAGCTGTTATAACGTTTGACAATGTTCGGTATCAGATATTCATTAAAGCAACGTTCCAGATTAAAACCTGGTTGCCAGCCCCAGTCTCGCCGGGCGTCGCCGTCGTTCAGGTCGGCCGGCCAGCTATCCACGATGCCCTGTCGCTTCAGGTCGGGTTCGAAAGTGATCTGCGCCTGCGGGAATGCTATAAGGACCAGGTCCATGATTTGGGCTGCAGTCAGGCTGAAGCTGGTCACGTTATAGACCGAGCGACTCAATGCGCTGCGGGGGGCGCTTGCCAACTGCAACAAGGCGGTGATGGCATCCGGCATGGCCATGAACGGGATCTGGGCATCCTGGCGCACAAAACAGGCGTAAGGTTCGCCTTTGGCCGCGGCGTGCAGCATCTCTGGTCCGTAATCGCTGGTGCCCCCACTGGGCAAGGTGAAGGCGCTGATCAGGCCGGGGAAGCGCACGCAGCGAAAGTCGAGCATCACCGGGCGTTCAGCAGCCAGCTGGCGGTAGTAACAACTGAAATATGTACCTAGCATCTCGCAGTAGAGCTTGTTGCAGCCATACATGGTGATGGGGTAGTTCCACTCCCACTCCCGGACGCGCGGGAAATTGGCTTTGGTTTTCAGGTCCGGCATACCATAAGCGGCGATGGAACTGGGGAATATAAACAGGACCGGCTCGCCGCGCCATTCAGATTGCTCTGTTGCTAATTGCAGCAGCCCCAGGGTGCCTTCCACGTTGACCTGGTGAGCGGCAACCGGGGTGAACTCGCCGCGCGTCGACAACAAGGCAGCCAGGTGATAGATGGCAGCGATCTCGTACTCGCTCACCAGGCGGGAGAGCAAGGCTTTATCGAGGATATCGCCTTGCAGGTGGGTTGAATATTGGCTGGCCTCGGCTGGCAGAGGTCGGATGTCCAGTGTGACCAGGTCCCTGATACCTCGCTCGGCCAGGCTCTTGACTAAAGCCAGGCCAACTTCCCCACCAGCTCCGGTGATCAGGGTGACTTTTTTGCGCATGGATGCCTCCAAGAATTGGTTAAGTAATTTCGATCACCTGTGTACGCTCCGGGCCTACGGAGACCAAGCGGACAGGTAGGCCGCTCAGCTCCTCGATACGCAAGATGTAGTCGCGCGCCGCGGCTGGCAGGTCTTCCCAACGGCGGGCGGCGCCCAGGTCCTGATCCCAGCCAGGCAGCTCTTCGTAGGCCGGCCCATAAGCCGAAAGGTCACTTGGCCCAAAGGGTAAAGCGGTGAAGGTCTGGTCTTTTGCCCGGTAGGCGGTGCACAGGCGGATAGTCGGCAGTCCGGTGAGGATGTCCAGTTTGGTGAGAGCCAGTTCGGTCAGGCCGTTGATCCTGACCGCGTAGCGTAACAACACTATGTCCAGCCAACCCACACGGCGTGGGCGACCGGTGGTGGTGCCGAATTCGTCCCACGGGTTTGCACCCGAGCCGCGCAAGCGGGTGGCCAGCTCTCCAGTGAGTTCAGTCGGGAAGGGGCCAGACCCAACGCGCGTTTGGAACGACTTGGTGACGCCGATGGCGCGTTCGGTGGAGCCAACTCCCAACCCAAGCCCGACCAGCGCACCGGGGGCGGTGGGATTGGAGCTGGTGACAAAGGGATAGGTGCCGTGATCCAGGTCGAGCAGCGTGCCCTGGGCGCCCTCGGCCAGGACTCGCCGGCCGCGCGCCAGAGCTTCCGCCAGCAGCGAGGAGACATCGGCAATGTAGGGCGCCAGCTGAGCCGCGTAGCCGTCGAATTCGGCCACTATCCCGTCTGCATCAAGCGGTTCAGCAGCGTAGAGGGCGATTAAATAGCGATTGATTTCC
>Ga0154886_1038_pt1 | contig 13735 bp, 12 predicted proteins | sample Rifle2008BG19ft_FD_105858 | JGI IMG/M metagenome (GOLD analysis project Ga0154886, IMG submission 105858) | Chloroflexi bacterium RBG_19FT_COMBO_55_16
CAAGCAGCTGGGCGTGGAGGAGATCGTCATCTCCGAATGCGGCCATGCCTACTATGCCATGCGCTGGGTCGCCCCCAACTGGTTCGGAGACGAATTTAATTTCAAGGTGCGCAGCATTGTCGAAGTGATTGCCGAATATATCAAAGAGGGCCGCCTGGAGCTCGATCCCGGCGCCAACCCTGAGGCGATCACCTACCACGATTCGTGCAACCTGGCCCGCAAAGGCGGCGTGATCGAAGAGCCGCGCCGGGTGCTGGAAGCGATCACGACCGACTTTCGCGAGCTGACCCCCAACCGTGAGGAAGCCTACTGCTGTGGCGGTGGGTCTGGGCTCGTGGCAGTACCAGAAGCCTATGAGGTGCGCCTGGCGGCCGGCAAGCCCAAGGCAGAGCAGGTGCGTCGCTCTGGCGCCAGGGTGGTGGTCGCCGCCTGCGAGAACTGCCGCCTGCAACTCGGCGACCTGAGCGGTCATTATGGGTTGGATATCGGTGTGGTCGCCCTGGCCGACCTGGTAGTCAAGGCCATGCGCCTGCCGGGATATCAAGAGACGATTGAAGAGAAAATGACGGCTGAAGTCAGCCTGGTTGGGGATTAGAGACCACAGTTGATCGCAATTGTGGGGGGGACGGAAGCGCCGTCCCCCCCACAACCATTTAATTTGTTTCTGCAAGCACGACCTGGCGGAAGATCTCCAGGCCTTCGTCTACCTGGGCGCGAGTAACCGTCAGCGGCGGGATCAGGCGGATGGTCTGTGACCAGTGACCGCAGGGATAGAGCAACATCCCTCCCTCCAGGGCGCGTTGGAGGATACGGCGAACGGACTCAGAGCTTGGTTCTTTGTCGGTACCCGGACGGATGAACTCCACCGCAAGCATCAATCCTACTCCCCGCACATCCCCGATGATGGGCGACTCGGCCTGCAATTCGCGCAGCGCCTCCAACATATATGTCCCCTGGGCGTGGGTATTCTCCAGCAGTCGTTCCTCCCGGATGACATCCAGCGTGGCAAGGGCGGCTGCACAGGACATCGGGTTTCCGCCAAAAGTTGTCCCGTGGGAGGTCGCTCCCCATTGGTTCATGATCTCCCGCCGCGCAGCCGTTGCTCCCAGCGGGAAGCCATTGGCGATACCCTTTGCCAGACAAAGGATATCCGGCTCTACCCCGAAGGTCTGGGCCGCAAACCATTCCCCGGTGCGGCCAAAGCCGGTCTGCACCTCATCAAAGATGAGCAGGATGCCATAGCGATCAGCGATCTGGCGCAGCGCAACCAGCCAGCTGCGTGGAGGGATGATGTAACCCCCCTCCCCCTGCACAGGCTCCACCAGGAAGGCTGCCACATCCTGTGGCGCAATGACATACTCAAACAATCGCTCGATATCCTGCAGTGCTTCCTGGGCGCACCCTTCCGGTTCAGCCGCCGCTGAACGGTAGGGGTAAGGGAAACGGGCAAAGTAGATATCTGGGACGAAGGGTCCGTGACCATTGCGGTATTTTACTTTTGACGTGGTAACTGTAGCCGCTCCCATGGTCCGCCCGTGAAAACCACCCAGGAAGGCAATAATCCCGCGGCGGCCGGTCACATAGCGAGCCAGTTTGATCGCACCCTCTACTGCCTCGGCTCCGCTATTGCCAAAGAAAAACATATCTGCGCCACCGGGGGTAATCTGTCCCAACTCCCAGGCCAATCGCAGGGTAGACTCGGGGGCGAGCACTCCGAGGGGAGCGTGAGCCATGCGTTCCATCTGTTCGCGGGCCGCCGCGATGACGCGGGGATGGTTGTGCCCCACGTTGCAGGCGCCAAATCCAGATAAGAAATCCAGGTAACGTCGCCCATCAGAGCCGTAAACATAGATACCTTGGGCATGCTCCGCTGGCAGATTAGGCCAATCCTGAGCCAGGCAGGGCGCCAGCAAATCGCCCAAATGCGCGACCAATTCTTTAAAGGATGGTTTGCTTTCCACGGTTTGGTCCTCCTAAGCAATCAGCAAAACAGACATCAAATTTGTGAATTACGCTTTTTGAAGGGGGTTTCAGGCATATTTCAGTATCGTGCACAACACGAAGACACTCACGATGAAAGCCAGCCAGAGATAATCCGCCGGACGAGAGGTCAACATTTCAATCTCTGTGGGTTCAATCGGCGCACCAAAGCCTTTGGTCTCCATCGCAATTTGAAAATCGTTGGCTTTGCGAAAAAGTAAAAGGATCAGCGGGGTGATGATTGGCACGTAAGCCTTGACCGCTCGCTTGATGAAGTTCATTCGATCAATATCGAAAGCCCGTAATTTCTGTGCTTCCACGATTGAACCCCACATTTCGAAGAGCAGGGTCGTGAACGATAGGGCGCTGACAAACATGAAAGTAGCAACGTGCGGGACGCGCAATTTGCCCATCGCAGTCATTATCGCCGAGGCAGATGTAGTCATCACAAACAATGGAAGGGAGGAAGTCGCGACCAGAACGCGCACGCTAAGCACGATCCCAAACCACACCCCTTCCTTGGTGAGCACGCCCAGATCAGCCTCCCATAGTCTCAGGTGACCAAAGACGATGAGCGGCGTGTGGCCGAAACGATAGGTGAAGCCCTGGATCAGGATTAGAAAGGTGAATGTGCCAAGCAGAATCTTGAGCAGCGTGGCGAAGCGCCGGAGTTCGATGCGTCCCAAAGCCCATAACACTGCCGATAAGCTCAGCCAGACGAGCAGAACCGGCATGTCGCTTGTCCTGATTGGATACATTACCAACACCAGGGTCAAGATCACATAAGCCAGCTTGACCAATGGATGCAGCCGGTGGATGGGCGTATCTAATTGGGAGTAGCGGAATATAGGTTGCATCTAACCAGCTTTCCTCGTAACTTGTTTGGGTACACATACCTGGTAGAAATCCTCCAGAGTCAAAACCTGAGCAGGCACACCCAGGTGAGCAAGTTCCCTTGCCAGTTGCATTGCCACCGGTGGCACGACAAAACTCTTCTTGAGTTCCTCCACCTGGCTGAAAACCTCCCCGGTGGGTCCATCCAGGAGCACGCGACCTTCGTGGAGAACTATCAATCGGTGCGCATAACGGGCAATCAGATCGACGTCGTGGGTGATCATCAACACAGTACCTTGCCTATCTCCGTGGAACTGCTTGGACAACTCGGCTAACTGGTATCGTCCGCGGTGATCCTGGGCTGTGGTCGGTTCGTCCAGGATCAATACCTCGGGGCTGAGGGCAATGGTCGCGGCGACAGCCAGCTTGCGGCGGTCGCCAAAGGAAAGGCGGAAGGGGAACAGGTCGGCCTCCGCCTCCAGTCCTACAAGCCTTAGGGCTTCCTCACTGAGCCGTTCGCTTTCCTCGAGCGACGCACCCACATTGCGCAGACCGAAGCGGATCTCATCGCGGCAGGAAGCAGTGAATAGTTGGTAATCAGGATTCTGCAGCACCAACCCCACGCGGCGGGCCATCTCGCCTACCGAAAGTTTGTGGATGCTTTGACCCCGGAACAGAATATCTCCTGTCCTGGGCTGCACTAGGCCGACGAAGCATTTTACCAGCGTACTTTTCCCGGAGCCGTTCTGGCCAATGATGCCCACAAACTCACCCTGGCGAATCTGGAGGCTTACATCCTTCAATGCTTTAACAAGCGGAGGGCCAGGATACTCGATGGTCAGATTGTGAACCTCCAAGATGAGGGGGGCCTCTGGTGGGACAGGGGGCGGCGAGAGGGGAACTTCAGGACGAATGATACTCAACCTTCCCGATGCGACGGAGGCTTGGATCTGGCCAGCGACCTCAGAGGTGGTGAGATTTACCTTGGTCCTTGTCGGATGATTGGCCTTGCCTTTCCCTGGCCAAAGCAGATCGTGTTGTATCCGGATTAACGCTGGAGTCTTGACACCAACTTCTCCCAGCCGGTCAGCTTGAGAGAAAACTTCCTCTGGACTGCCCTGGAGTACCGTCTCCCCGCGTTCCAGCACAAGCACCTGGTCGGCCAAAGGCAAAATCTCCTCAGTCTCATGAGTCGTCATGACGATTGCCAGGTCGCCTGCTCGCTTCAGCTGTTCGATAGCCTCACCGATTTCCTGGCGCCCTAACGGATCAAGTTGGGAGGTGGGCTCATCGAGGATCAGCAATTGCGGCTGCATTGTCAATACTGAAGCCAGCGCGGCGCGCTGTTTCTGGCCACCAGAAAGATCACGGGGGTTGCGTTCCTCAAGTTCTTCGAGACGCACCAAGGCCAAAGCGGCCCGCGAGCGGCGAAGGATTTCGTCCCTAGGAACGCCCAGATTCGCCGGTCCAAACGCCAATTCCGCCTTCAGCGTTGGCATAAAGAGCTGGACTTCTGGATCCTGCATCAGTACCCCGGAGTGCTGCGCGGTGACATACAGAGGCTCATCCCACGGATCAAGGCCGGCCACCGACACGACACCCCCGCGCCGGCCGCCGTATATGTGCGGCACAATGCCGCTGATCAAATAACAGAGCGTGGATTTGCCCGCCCCATTGGCTCCCAGTACGACCACAAAATCCCCTCTACGTACTGTGAGATTCAGATCACGCAGGGCGACCACGTCTCCCTCATAGGTGAAGGTTACGTTCTCGAGTGCGATGATCGCCTCGCTGCTCACGGAATATGCTCCATCAAAATTAGATCCTGGGCTATGTTTCTTTGAAGGCGCATCGAAACTCTAACAGGGACGCGAATGTTTCGCGTCCCTGTGCTTCATTGGAAGGAGGGCTTCCCAGGTTGAGCAGATCACCAAATCGCGCCCTCGATCTTGGGCAATCCGCTGCGCTCCAAAGCTTCCACGATGGGCACCGTGATGACGGCGGTAATGGCCGACAGCGCCGGCACCCACCAGGAATAGGCAATATGTGTGGCAACGCCCAGTTCGGCAGAGAAATTGAACAGGTACCAGTAGGGGCGGGTCCAGGGCAACCACCAAACGAACATTGCGACCAGCAGCACCAGAAAGATACCACCGTACCGTTGCGTGCGGTTCTTGGAGACCATCCACCGCGGAATCAGCCGGGTTCCCAAAGGTGTAGCTGCAATGATCGTTGAAGGGACCCAATAAAGGGCAGCCATAATGAAGTAGAGCGGCTCGGGAACCGAGCCAAATCCCGCCGCCGCGCCCGGAACGTAGAAGGGCACCAACCAGCCCAGGATGCCAAGGATAATGAACAGGGGTACTGTGATCTTCCAGAGTCGGTCATCCCTGATCATCAGCGCAACGAAGAAAGCGGGGAGTGCGGCGTTTAGCAAGATGTCCACGACCTGTAGCGGATAAGCCGCGGGGGCGATGAACATCCCGATCACTCCACCAACGAGGGCAGCCACCACACCACCCACCGGACCCAGGAGCAATGGGGCGATGGCGCTGAGCGGGGTGGTTAGCGGTACGTATCCACCGCCGCCCACGTAGGGGAAGATTGGAATCAGTCCGGTTACACCGCACAATGCGCCGTACAATGTAATCCAGGCAATCGAAACCCCTCCGATCCGATTTGTCGACCTCCGCACTTTTTCAGACGTTTTCTGTTCCATGACAACATTCTCCTTTCTTGATTTAGGAAACCTTATGATGGATGAAAAGCCCTCCTTCCCAGAGCGCTTCCATTTCTACCCTTGTCTTGTTATAACGGGAATCGTGGACGAGCCCGATGGAAAGACAATTACTTGCGCCTGTGAGCCATACTGGCTCAACAGGGTATCCACTCCTTCCTGAAAGGAAGTCAGTGGGTAAAAACCCATCGCTTCCAGTTCAATATTGGATATGCCCTCTGTGATGATGTATAACTTTTTTTCGGCCTTAATTCGCGCCAGGGCATACCCCAGGACACTGTAGGTAACTTTTCCATTGCGTCGTACGATATCACGCAAAAAATCCTCTGGTTTCTTTGTGTGGTCGGCCATCAGGCGGTAGAATTCCTCTCCGCCTATGCCATCCGGACAGGCAGCCACCAGCAGGATGCTGCCTCCTTCCCTCACCACGAGGTCAGCATATTCGACCGCGCGCACGGCCTGATATAGATCCAAATCGTAAGGGTAACCGGAAGTAATGGCCACATCGACCCCATCCGGAGTGGGCACCTCATAGACCTGCCGCGCCAGCGCCAACCCTTCCCGATGAACTCGCTCTGGCGTACCGGCAAAGACCTGTGCAATCTGCTCATCCTGACATAGCACCACGTCTACGACCAGGTCCAGCCCCACTAGATTAGCAGCCTCCTCGATGTCCAGGCGGCAGAGCATGGTCACATCCGCTGAACGCCGGAATCCCAAAGGAACCAGGCTGTGATTGGCGTCGATCGTATCCAGGGCAGCCACACCTGGGACAAGTAATTTCAGCCCACCCGAATAGCCTGCATACGGGCTGGGGCCGACGTGGCCGATGCCAATCCGGCGATCTGCCTCAACGACCAGTCGATTGATCCATACCGGGGTACCCCGGCTGGTCATCCCTACGTAGACCTGGTTACGTTCATCCTCACACTGGTGCTGCTCGATGCGCAAGCGACCATAAACCTCATCCCCGACTTTCCGGCGCACCTCTTCATCACTGCTCAGGCGATGAGTGCCGTGCGTAATCAAGATCGTTATGTCTTCATCACTCACCCCGGATTGGCGCATTGCCTGCAGCATTGGTGGAAGGAGGAGCGCAGTCGGCGTTACCCGCGTATGGTCATCTATCAGGATGACCACCTTCTCGCCAGGTCGAACAATCTCAGAAATGTGCGGAGTGTCGAGGGGATTGGCTAGAGCACGTTCGATCGCGACAACTGGATCGGTGCAAGAGTGGACTGGGCGGGGTACATAGACGCCGGTAAGGCAAACCTCGGGCAAATGGGCTTTAAGCCTGCCAGCTCCATAGGGCAATTGAATTTCCTGCTCCATTTACGCCTCTGACCTTTGCCGAACCTGTTCAACAACTTCGGCACCCACTTCCATGACGTGGGCGGCAATAGTCTCACCGGCAAGCGTGTAGTCCCCGGTCTTCAGGGCATCCACAATGCGTTGGTGGTTCTGCGCAATCTCATCCTGGTGGAGGCTGTAGCCTTGATCGATTGCCATCAAGCAATAGAGTTTACGCCGCAAACGAGCAAGCACCTCCTGCAAGAGGGAATGCCTAGACAGAGCATATAACTGCTCATGAAAGCGAATATCGAGCTGAACCAGAGCCCGGATGTCGTGGTTAATAGCGCTTTGCGCCATATTGTCCACAGTGGCCTGAAGTTGTGCAATGTCGTCAGGGGTTATCCGCTTGATTGCTTCCTGGATGGCGAGCTTTTCCAGTGTGGCCCTTAACGTATAAGCTTCTGCTACATCCTGGGGTGTCCATTGGATGATAAAGGTACCGCGCGAGGGATAACTGACCAGGATGCCCTCGCCGACCAGTTGGCGGATCGCTTCTCGCACTGGTCCGCGGCTGATTCCTGCCTTGTGAGCCAACTCAGTCTCGACAATCCGACTGCCTGGGTGCAACTCACCCGATAACAGCGCCTCTTCGATCAGTTTGATGATGGCTTCGCGCAGGCTTTGGCGCGTGAGAGGAGATGCTTTCATTGACTATCAAGAGCTTAAAGTGAGTAGAGGGCGATATGTCAACAGTTGACAATGTGAATATAATAAGAATTACCGAGGTTGTCAAGAGGGAACCTGAGATTCAGACAAAAGATCGGACAAGGAATTGCGAAATCTGAACCCCACAAATCCCCTCTTGACATTAACGTTACGTCATAGTTTATACTCCATCGCGGAGGCAAGGAAGATGAGATACACGGTCAAGCAACTGGCGAGCCTGGCGGGAGTCACCAACCGCACTTTGCACTATTATGACAAGATCGGTCTGCTTCGTCCGGCAGCATATGGCGACAACGGCTATCGCTATTACGGGGAGGATGCTGTTCTCCGGCTGCAGCAGATCCTTTTCTACCGCGAGCTGGATTTCAGCCTGGGCCAGATCAAAACCATCATCGACCGACCGGACTTCGACCTGCTGCAGGCTCTGGAAGGACATAAGCGCGCCCTGCTGGAGTGGGTTGAGCGGATGAATAGCCTGATCGATACGGTCGACAAAACCATCCTGCATATTCGAGGAAAGATTGAGATGAGTAAAAAAGACTTTTACAAAGGCTTTGACGAAGAAAAACAGAAACAGTACGAACAGCATGTGCGCGAGCGCTTCGGTGATGAGGCGATGGCAAGAACCAAGGACTGGAACGCCTACACACCCGAAGAAAAGAACGATATCCTGGCTGAAGGTCATGAGATCCACATGGGCATTGTCGCCAACATGGAAAAGGGCTACGACAGCCCCGAGGTCCAATACTGGATTGGCCGCTGGCACAATGCTATCAATACCCATTTCTACGAATGCTCGCTGGAGATATTCGAAGCCCTGGGTCACGGGTATAACGAGGACCCGGAATTCACCGCTTTTTACGAGAAGATCCACCCTGGGATGGCGGCTTTCATGGAAAAGGCGATGGCGCACTACTGCAAGCTGATGGCTGCGTAGCACGCCTAAGATCAATAATCCATCCATTGAGACCGTCCAGGAACACGGGTGGACGGGTCCAAAGTTCTGATGCCTCTTACGGCTCAGAGATCTGGTATATGATCGCCTCGTCGTCGCGATAGACTTGTTTTAACCCCGAGTCTTTTTCAGCGCGGGCGATGAAATTTTTATGATCAAGATCGGTTAAAACGTAATGCGCGCCGAAGCGGGGAGAGATGAATTCAGATGGGCGGTCTATCTTCCCCTCTGTGATTTCCACCCATTGATCGTACAAATCCGCGTTGTATAACTGCATATAGGTGGGATCAAGACCGATTAAATAGGTATTGTAAGTATTGTAGTAGAACAGGCGAGGAAAGTCGTCCCAATCGGTTTGAAAGACGCGCGCCCCAGCCGGGGTATTTGCCTTCAGCCAGGCAGAAGCCTGCGCGTACCGCTGGTAAGAACTGGTACCCTGGAGGCTGGCTTGAGCATCTTGCAGGGTGAGCAGCATGCCAGGCAGCAGGATGAGAGCCAGCACTATGGCTGGGGACCTGAACTTATAGGCTGAGGCCAATCCCTTCCTTCTCGACAAAAGCCCAATGCGCGGGGTTGAGTCGTTCCCCGAGCCTGCCCCAACCGCCAGACCAGACAGCAGCGGAGCCCAAGCCAGGGCGGCGAAGATCAAGGCAAAGGCTGGGAAATATTCCACGAAGCGGCGGGATTGAAAAAGCAGCAGACCAAAGATGACCGCCAGGGTAAAACCGGTCGCCGTACGGGTGTCCATGCGCCTGTCTTGCAGGCCCAGAGCAAGGACACCGCCCAAGAATGCCACCATGGCTAACGGGGAGTTTTCCAGCAGCGTTGTGGTCCGGTAAGGAAACCACTCGTTGCCAACACTGACCGCCGTCCTTTCAGTCATTTTGGGCGCCAGGTGGCGGTAGATGAAGACGACGTTATCTGGGAAGTAAGGGTTGATCAGCAAACCAAGCCCAATACCTATTCCAGCATAGATCAGGGGTCGCAGGTCCAGACGTCGTTCGATCAACCAGGTCGAAAGGACATAGGCCGCGGTCAAGATGAGAATCAAGGGGAAAGCATCGTATAACCAGACGTAGAGAAACGCCAGGGGGATTAAGCGCTTGTGTTTGCCTGTCAGCAGGAAATGTAGTCCGAACGCCAAGAACGCCAGGGAGAGCGATTGCACGCGGGTCATGCTCATGCGGAAAATGAAGGCTTCGGACACCGCCAGGAGCCCCAGCGACCAGAGTGCGGCATACGGGATGCGTTGGTTTCGCAGTAGCCACCAAATGCTCAGGAAAGCCAGACTGGCGAAGACCACGCTCGCCCACTTCGCTCCCAGGCGCAGATCCCCAAAGGTGAACGGGATCAGACCAACATGGAAGAGAAAATGATGATCGTAAAATTCACGCGAGTTGAGGATGGTCAATGGCAACCAGGGGAAAGCTGGTTTGAGGCCTTCACTACGCATCAGGGAGGCGAATTTGATGTGATAGTAGTCGTCAGTACTGGCCAGGTTCGGGGTTGAGAATTGGACTTGAGCAAGAAGAGCTATGAAGATGACGAACAACACCAACCCAACGATCAGGGTGCGGCCGTAGGTATGCGCAACCAGGCGTTTTCTCCAGACGGTAGTTCGGACAAGGTTCGTCCAGAGAAGTGAAGCCTTCGTAGCCATAGACCATCCTCCGCTATCAGCAGGATACAGACGGCCGGGGTTCCGACCGCCTGTATTCTGGAGTTTCTAAACTGGGTAACCTGGCTTTCAGAGAAATCCCTAAATCGCTAAAACCGGGAGCATCAGGATCAAGCTATTATCGTTGTCGTTGTCGTTGTCGTTGTCGTTGGCATTGTCATTATCGTTGGCGTTGGCATTGTCATTATCGTTGTCGTTGGCATTGCCATTATCGTTGTCGTTGGCATTGTCATTATCGTTGTCGTTGGCATTGCCATTATCGTTGTCGTTGGCATTGTCGTTGTCATTGTCATTGCCATTGTCGTTGTCATTGTCATTGCCATTGTCGTTGGCATTGCCGTTATCGTTGTCGTTGGCGTTGCCGTTATCGTTGTCGTTGGCGTTGCCGTTGTCATTATCGTTGTCGTTGGCATTGCCGTTGTCGTTGTCGTTGGCATTGCCGTTGTCGTTGTCGTTGGCATTGCCATTGTCGTTGGCGTTACCGTTGTCATTGTCATTGCCGCTCAAGGGGAAGCTCTCACCGCTTTGAGAGGCAAAAATGGCTTTCTCTACTGCGGGCTTGACCGTCTCCGGTACACTCACCCAGACACCCTTTAGAGCTTGAGCGTACCTCACCAGGGCGGTCGATACCTGCTGAGATAATGCGGCAGCCCGGTCTGGATCGCCCGCCATGACGACTTGCAAAGCTGCTATGGCTTTGTTCGTATATGCCTCAAACTCTTGCGCGGCGGTGGCGATGTCGTCAAAGCGACCCTCCTGGATCAAGGCGTTGATCTCATCAAGTCGGCGTTGCGCAAATTGCAGATATAACTGCGCCTCGCTGTACGCGTCACGCGCCAGAGCTACCCGGGTCTGCTCCAGGCCAGTCTTGACTGGATAGAGCGCATCCCCTGGAAGCGCAGATTGGGCCGCGAGAGCCGTGGCGCTCACTCCTCCAAAGAGGAACACCAGGATGACGATCGCAGCCATCAAGGCCGAAAAGGCCAGTCGTTTTGTTTTATTGCCCATTGGATAATCCTTATTTGAAATTTGATTTGATTTAAGCCAGTGTGTTAGCCACGCAAACTGCGTTCTGGCTTTAAACTCCGGCATTGAATCCAATTCTGAAAGGAATCTTTCTCGCCCGTGAGCGACCGCTTGAGGGTCCCTCGGTGGGGTTGGTCGCAAGAGTTCGAGCTTTTCTTGCAGGCGAGGATCGAGTGGTTGATCGTGCTGTTCAGTCATGGGTATTCACTTTCTCCTGATCATCCAGCATACGTCGCAGTGTTGCCAGAGCCCGGTGCTGTAGGGAACGGGTAGCCTCAGTGGATTTGCCAACTGCCAGGGCCACCTCTTCGTGGGATAAGTCCTCCAGGAACCTCAGATAGATCACCTGTTGTTGTTCGTTTGTTAGGCGAAGGAGAGCCATGCGAATCTGCTCCCGGTCTTGCTGCTGCGATATAAGGTGCGCTGGATTTGACAAGGGGTCTACCTGATCTTCAATTTCCAGTGATTCTGTCCGTTCATCCCGGCGACGGTAGTGATCGACAATCCAGTTGTGTGCCATGCGGTAAAGATAAGCCCGGATGTTCTCGCGCGGTCCGCCACCATTTCGCAGGGCGTGAAGAAGGCGGCTGAAGGTTTCGGCGACACAATCTTCGGCTGTCACCTGGTCGCCGATCAGGCGCACCGCATAACGATACAAGCTTGGGCTATATTGTTCATAAATCTTAACCAAGTCTTGCTTTTCGAGTGGCTCCGTTGTTGCGTAAGCTGTCGTGTTCGCGCGCATCATTTTCACCTATTATGACGGGATATCCGAAAGAATGTGACGATTTTGGTAAAAAAGGCAGAATTTCATGATATCGCAGGGTAATAATACTCCTAATAAGTCATATTTAAGCGTTAAAAGTTACGGCTTAACCCGGAAAATAGATTTTATCAAAAATTCTCACTAGGGGGAGTTTATGATACACTCGGACATACGCACCATTCCAAGGCAAAAGAGAAGCAAGATGGATGAAATCGTCCTCTCGGTCAGAGATTTCCGCAAAACCTACGGAAACTTCGTCGCCGTGGCGGGGATCAGCTTCGAGGTCCAGCGCGGCGAGATCTTCGGACTGCTAGGACCCAACGGGGCTGGCAAGACAACAACCCTGGAGTGCCTGGAGGGCATCCGCAAGCCGGATGCAGGCGCTTTGCGTGTCCTGGGCGTCGACTCCAGCCGGGAACCACACAAATTGCGCAATCTGATCGGCGTCCAGCTGCAAACATCCGGGTTGCCAGCCAACATGACCGTGGAAGAAGCACTGAAATTCTTCTCGGCCTATCATGCCGTCACACCCTCGTTCGACCTGCTGGGACGCCTGGGGCTGGAGGAAAAACGCCGGGCACAATACAGCCAGCTCTCCACGGGACAACAACGCCGGTTATCCCTGGCGTTGGCCATCGCCCACAACCCCCCGGTGATCATCCTCGACGAGCCGACCGCCGGGTTAGACGTGGCCACCCGCGCCGAGCTGCACAGCCTGATGCAGGAGCTCAAGGAGAAGGACACCACGATTATCCTGGCGACGCATGACATGGCCGAAGCGGAGAAGATGAGCGACCGGGTCGCCATCCTGCTGCGCGGCCAGATTGTCACCACTGGAACACCGCGTGAGATCACCGCCACCGGATCCGGACTCACCAAGATATCCGTGCGTAGCGAAGGCTCCTCGCTGCAGAAGAATGGCATGATCTTCCCCGCCGTCGCCCAACAGTCTGTCCAGGAAGAGTACGCCATTTATTTCAGCACCGATCCCGGCCCGACCGTTACCGCCCTGCTGGATTATATCCATTCCCAAGGCGACAAACTGATCGATCTGCGGGTGGAACGACCATCCCTGGAAGAAAGATTCCTGGAAATTACGAACCGGGGAGCTGCCCAATGACTGCTTTCGCCTACCACTTCCTATTTGAATTCAAAACCGGGCTGCGCAATTCAACCGCGCTGCTCATGAATTACCTTTTCCCACTGGCATTTTATGCCATGATGGGCTTAATCATGGTCAAAATCAACCCGGGGTTCGCCAACGTATTGCTCCCGGCGATGGTCATTTTCGTCAGCCTGGTGAGCAACCTGCTCGGATTGCCCGGGCCATTGGTCGAATCGCGCGAGGCGGGCATCTATCGCAGCTTCAAGATCAACGGCGTACCAGCTTTATCCATCCTGGCGACTCCCACCCTTTCGACGATATTTCACGCCTTAATCGTGTCAATCCTGATCGCCCTGACCGCCAAACCGCTCTTCGATGGCGCCAACCCCACCAGCTGGGGCGCTTTCGTCTGGATCACCTTGCTGGTGGTATTCACCTCTGGCGCGTTCGGCGCGTTGATCGGCGTGATCGCCACCAGTTCCCGCTCAACCGTCCTGCTCTCGCAGCTGATCTTCTTGCCTTCTATGCTGATCGGTGGAATGATGATACCGCTGGATCTCCTCCCCGCTTCGGTGCGACCCGTCTCTATGCTGCTGCCATCCACGCACGCCATGCAGGCTTACCTGGGGCTGGCT
>Ga0154886_1095_pt6 | contig 13467 bp, 14 predicted proteins | sample Rifle2008BG19ft_FD_105858 | JGI IMG/M metagenome (GOLD analysis project Ga0154886, IMG submission 105858) | Chloroflexi bacterium RBG_19FT_COMBO_55_16
ATCTTCGTCCTGGTAGGCATCGCCCTTTACCTGCCGTACCAGGCGGTGATCATCCCATTAACTACGATCACGGCCAGAAGCGGGCTGGCGAATTCGCATTTCGGCTTAATTCTCAGCTACATGATCATCAACCTGCCTCTGGCTTCTGTATTGATGGGCACATTCTTCCTGAGCTTCCCCAGGGAAATGGAGGAGGCTGCGCAAGTGGATGGTGCCTCCAAAATACAGATTTTCTTCCGGATCGTTCTTCCAATCTCGTTGCCGGCGTACGCCTCCGTAGCGATCCTTATTTTTACCCAGGTGTGGAATGAGTTCTTCATCGCCCTGACGTTGAGCACCCCGAAAACGCAGACCGTGCAGGTGGCGATGGCGATGACTCAGGGGAGCACAATCTCTCCTTACAATTTACAAATGGCTGCTTCTCTGTTGACTGTTGCTGTACCTTTGTTGTTCTTCCTGTTCTTGGGTAGATACTTCGTGCGCGGCATCCTGGCGGGTGCAATCAAGGGGTAATTCGGGGGAACGAATAATCTACGTGGAGATAGCCTTGGGATTTACTGTTCTGGCGGTTGGCGATGCCAACGTGGACATTGTTTTGACCGGACTCAACGCAATCCCTCAAGCGGAGCAGGATACGCTTGCCCAAGGTTTCGAAATTCTGATTGGGGGCCAGGCATGCACGTTTGCTCGGACCCTTTCCAGGTTAGGTATCCGGGTGGCTTTTATAGGTAAAGTCGGTCAGGATGCCTATGGTCGAAAGGTGGTCGCGCAGCTTCACCAGGATGGTGTCGATACCTCCGGGGTAATTCATGATCCTGGATTGCAGACAGGTGTCACGGTTGTCCTTTCAACCGGCTCTGAGCGGGCTTATGCCACCTATCTTGGGTCAATTAGTGAGCTGCAGCGAACAGATATTCGCAGCTCACAGATGCAAAATGCAAACCATATCCATGTTGGTTCATACTTCCTCCAAACGAATTTACAATCTGAAATAGCCAATCTCTTTAGAGAAGCGCATGAATTAGGCCTGAGCACTTCACTTGACCCAGGCTGGAATTCATTTGGAAAATGGGAAAAGGATATTATCGATGTACTCAATTTTGTAGATGTGTTCTTACCCAATGAGGTCGAAGCTGCATACCTCACACAAACCGCTACGCCTGAGGAGGCTCTCGATGTTTTGGGTGAGCACGCGAATACAGTGGTGATCAAGCGTGGCAACAAAGGTTGTCTGGCGAAGAATAGAAAAAGGGTGGTCGCAAGCCCGGCATTTGATGTGCCTGTAATAGATACCACAAGCGCAGGTGACATTTTCAATGCCGGGTTTATTTATGCGTTCCTAAATGGGTGGGAACTGGACTCGGCTGCTCGGTTCGCAAATGCCTGCGGCGCAATTGCTGTTACGAAAGTGGGTAGTTTGGGTATCGTATCGAGTTTACAGGAAGTTGAAGGATTCCTGGCAACCAATCATTTTGAAAGGAAAAGAATTAACCGTGATTAAACGAGGCAAGAACGCACTGTTTGAAATAGTCAACCAAACTAAGGCCTGGGAGGGGACGATTCGACTCGTCGCCGAAAAAGCGGGCAGTCTTAAATCACTCAGCGAAGGGATTGAGGAGGTTGTGTTCACTGGTTGTGGTTCAGCCCTGAATGTGGCCTGGGTCCTTGCGCCAACATTCCAATACTATACCGGCATCAAAGCACGCGCAGTCCCTTCTGCGGATTGTGTCTTCTTTCCTGACACTATCTTCACCACAGGCAGTCCTACACTGGTCGTGCCAATTTCGCGATCGGGAGATACGACTGAAACGGTCGAGGCCTGTAAATCAGCACACGCCAGGGGTATGAAGACCTTATCCATCACCTGCAATCTTGAAAGCCAGTTAGCCAGGATGAGTACGGAGAGTCTCGTTTTGGAACCTGCCTCCGAAAAGGCTGTCGTGACGACCCAGTCAGTGACGAGCATGGTGCTTTGCGGGCAAATGATTGCTGCGATTGTATCCAAGAATGGTGAACTAATCGATCAGCTCAAGTCTTTGCCTGCGATTGGCCAGACGATTATCGAAAAATCCCATGCCCTGGGACGCGAAATCGGGGAAAACGAGTCTATCGTAAAGTTCGCCTTTGTTGGCAATGGCCCATATTTGGGGGTGGCCAAGGAATGCCAGCTAAAGATTAAGGAAATGGTAGTGCTGCCATCAGATTCCTACCCTGTTTTGGACTTTCGACATGGTCCTAAGTCGAATGTTGACGAACAAATGTTAGTGACGGTACTGATGTCAGACAGTGCCAGGGAGGCAGAAATTGCATTTATCAAGGATATGAAAGCACTGAACGGAGTACTCCTGGTGCTTTGTGAAAAGGCTAATTCAGAGGTCGTTGGAATTGCAGATTATTTAGTCGAGGTACATTCCGGATTACCTGAATTTGTCCGTCCTATTCTATATCTTCCGGTTGTTCAGTTTCTTTCATACTACAGGTCGCTCTTGCAAGGTCAAGACCCGGACAGCCCACGTAATCTCACCTATTATGTTGCTTTAGAGGGGGCGATGGGAAATTAATTTAATTCCGATTCAGGTGCAACGAGTATGATTGAATGTGTTCATTTGTTTGGGCTTATGCTATTGTATAATATAGATCATGAAAGGAGGAAAATCGAAAAAAGGAGTCAGTTTCAAATCCCAAGGCGATGTTATATGTCGCCCCCCTTCCCGAAACCTTGAAGGAGGGGAGAAATACCCCATAGAATCATCTCTATTTGGAGGAAAAATGAGAACCAATTCGCGCTTCATGATGATCGTTTTGGCGTTCGTCCTGGCAGTCAGTTTGGTAAGTTGCGGTGGCGGACAACCGGCTGGCCCTGTAACCATTAAAGTATTGACTATGGAACAAGCCGGGCCTACCGTGGATGAGATGAACGCTATCGTCGGTGAGTTCAACAAAAGCAATCCCAACATCAAGGTTGAGATCGAATATGTCTCCTACGACGCGTTGCACGATAAGATCACAACCGCTATGGCTTCCTCCCCCCCAGCATACGACGTCTTCCTGATGGACGATGTCTGGTATGCCGAGATGGCCAAAGCAGGATATGTAGCGGATGTCACAAGTAAGATCACGCAGGACATGCGAGACAAGGTCTTCCCATCTTCCTGGGACATCACCAGCGTGGGTGGCAAGGTCTATGGCATGCCCTGGTTGCTAGATACAAAATACTTCTTCTACAATGAGAAACTGCTCAAGGAAGCTGGTTTCAACGCACCTCCCAAAACCTGGGAAGAGCTGGTCGAGCAAGCCAAAGTGATTAAAGAGAAGGGTATCGTGGAGTACCCGCTCGTCGCCTCGTGGGGGCAGTATGAAGCCGCCGTCGCTGACTGGGTTGCTATCTTATACGGCATGGGCGGCCAGATGGTCGACGCTCAAGGCCAGCCAGCCTTCAACAACCCGGCTGGTGTGGCATCCGTGGAATGGATGGTCAAGTCAATCGACGACGGGATCACCAACCCGGCTTCGGTCTCGTATGTCGAGGAGGATGTACGCAACGTATTTTCCCAGGGAAAAGCTGTCTTTGCCTTGAACTGGAACTATATGTATGACTTGGCGAATAATAATGCTGAAGAATCAAAGATCACCGGCCAGGTTAAAGTTGCTCCTATTCCAGTATTTGCGGGAAAGACTCCTGACCCGACCGCCTCGATCAACGGCTCGATGGGCTTTTCTGTAGCTGCCAAGTCCCCGAATGTGGAGGCAGGCTGGAAATACGTTGAGTATCTGACTTCAGAAGACGTGCAGAACCGCTACTCAGCCCACATGCTGCCGATCTGGCAGAGCAGCTTCGAAGGGGAGTCGGGGAAGGCGCTGGCGAGCTTGAACCAGGTGACGACTGCTATGGTGCCTGCGTTCTCGGAGCAATTCCCTTATGCTCACATTCGCCCAAAGGTGCCTTACTACGTCGAAGGCTCTAAGGCGCTGCAGCTGGCATTGCAAGAAGCTTTGACGAAACAAAAATCGCCCCAGGAGGCTATGGATGCAGCCGCGGCCACATGGGTGGAGCTAGGCAAGTAAAAGCCTTACCTCGCACCCGATCTCTCTCCGGACGCCAAGTATGCTGGCGACAGAGTGTGTCGGGCGACAAAGAGCGTCGGGCGACAGAGAACGTCGGGCGACAGAGAACGTCGGGCGACAGAGAACGTCGGGCGATAAAGACCATCACTAAGGAGAGGGGAGAGACTGCTCCATCCCCTCTCCGAAAGCCAAATAATACTGTCGATAGAGAACATCGGGCGACAGAGAGCGCCGGGTGGTGAAGAACATTGCGGGCGATAAAGAACATCGTTGGCGATAAAGAGCATCGCTGGCGATAAAGAGCATCGCTTTGGAGAATCATAAGATAATTGTTATAGAAGAGATATGCAGCTGCCTCAGACCAAAAAACGCCTGACGTTGCGCCAGCAGGATGCCCGGGTCGCGCTGCTCCTGGTAGCGCCTAGCCTGATCATCATCATTGCTATTTCGCTGCAACCCATCCTGACGACGTTGTACCTGAGTTTCTTTGAAACCACGCCTGGGAGCACGACGCCGGATATCTTTCGCGGGCTGGGGAATTACTTACAGCTGCTGGCTGATAAACTCTTCTGGCAGTCGATCTGGCGTACATTTTATTTCACTATTATCTCAGTTGGGCTGGAGCTGGTACTGGGGATCAGTATCGCCCAATTGATCCACAGCCATCCTCCAGGCTGGCGCTTCCTGCGCACCAGCCTGATCATCCCCTGGGCAGTGCCAACAATCGTTAATGGCGCTATGTGGCGCTGGATTTATAACGCCGACTATGGCGCTTTGAATGGTTTATTAATGCAATTGGGTCTAATTGATCACTATATCCCCTGGCTGATTAAACCTTACAACGCGATGAATCTGGTGATCCTGGCGGATATCTGGCATGCTGTCCCGTTTATTGCCTTAATCTTACAGGCTGCTCTGGCGACATTACCTGTCGAGTTAGATGAGGCTGCTGCGGTGGACGGCGCGAATGCCTGGCAACGATTCTGGATGATCCGCTTGCCCTTATTGCGGTCGGCGATCCTGGTCGCATTGGTAATCCGCACGGTCGAGGCGTTCCGCGTCTTTGACATTATTTATGTGATCACAGCTGGTGGGCCGGCATTTGGTACAGTTACGATCTCCTACTTGACCTACCTGCAGACCTTCTCGTATGGACATGTAGGTCTGGGGTCGGCGCTATCGTTCTTAATCTCGCTCTTTACTCTTGCGATGGCATTTATCTACATCAGGTTGCTCTACCGCCCGGAGGAAACGCAAGCATGAGGCTGAGTCAAATCATCAACAAAACATTTTTATTTGCGTTGACCATCCCGGTCTTGATATTTATCTACTTGCCGATCGCCTGGCTGGTCATCTCCAGTATTTCGACGCGGGCTGAGTTATTGTCCATTCCGATCCACTGGATCCCGCAAAACCCGACGCTCAGGAATTATATCGATATTCTCACGCCCGGAGCCACTACCTCGGAAGTGGCGCGGACGTTCAAGGTAACGATGCGCAATTCTCTGTTCGTCGCCTCCTCGGTTACCCTGATCAGCTTGCTGGTAGGCTCGCTGGCAGCCTATGCCCTGGTGCGCATCGAATTCCCTCTCCGGCGTCCGCTGTTGATCGGAGTCCTGGGTACGCGTATGATCCCGGAGATTTCCCTGGTGATCCCGCTCTTCGTGATCGCTTCGCGTGTGAGTCTGCTGAACAGCCCATATATCCTGATCGCTACCTATTTGAGCTTTGCGTTGCCTTTTGCGATCTGGCTGATGGCCGCGTTTTTCGAGACCGTCCCCAGAGAATTGGAGGATGTAGCCCGGATCGATGGTTGTTCACGCCTGAGAACCTTATTCCAAATTGTCATGCCTATCTCCGCCCCGGGGTTGGTGTCTACGGCGTTGTTCGTCTTCCTGCTGGCCTGGGATGAATTTTTCTTCGCCCTGATCTTCACCAGCACGGTCAGCGCTAAGACGGTTCCGGTAGCGATCGCTGAGTTTACCGGGCGGTATGCAGTAGATATCACCGCTATGATGACTGGCGGCGTACTGGCAGCCCTTCCTCCAGTTTTGCTCGCCTTGCTCTTCCAGCGATACATCGTCAGCGGCTTGACGGCGGGAGCCATTAAGGGCTGATGACTGAGGTGGTGATCGGGGTCGATTTAGGGGGGACAGTCGTGCGGGCCGGCGCCGTCGATCAAGGTGCTAATCTCCTGGCGGTCAGTCAGGCCCCGATCGAAGCCCACCTGGGGGCGCAAGCCGGGTTAGCGCGGATCATCGCGGTTATCGAAAAGACATTGCGCAAGTGCGGCAATGGGCATTTGCTCGGGATCGGCTTCGGTGCCACGGGGCCGGTGGACCGCCAGCTGGGGGCAATCCAGAATCCATATACCTTACCTGGTTGGGAAAATGTACCGGTCGTTGCGCCGCTCAGCGAGCATTTCGGCGTGCCGGTCAGATTAGAAAATGACGCCGACGTGGCTGCCCTGGGCGAGTATTGGGCTGGGGCGGGAAAAGACGTGCGTCGCCTGTATGCCATCACCTTGGGCACAGGGATTGGCACGGCCTTGATCTACGATGGGCAGATCTATCGCGGACTGGATGGTTCGCACCCGGATGGCGGACACCAGATCATCGATCCCACTGGACCAGCCTGTTATTGCGGGGCAAATGGGTGTTGGGAAAGCCTGGCTGCGGGTCCGGCGATCGCCCGCCAGGCAAGGGAAATCCTGCTGGCTTTTCCCTCTTCCAGAGTGTTGGACTTAGCCCACGGAGACCCCAACCGGATTGACGCTCAAATGGTAGCCCTGGCTGCGCGGGAGGGAGATGCATTGGGCCGGGCGGTGATAGAAAAGGCTGCCTGGTATTTCAGCCTGGGGTTGGTTAATATCATCACCCTCTTCGTTCCAGAGATGATTGTGCTGAGCGGTGGTGTGATGAAAAGCGTCGGTCTGTTCATGCCAGCGGTCGAGGCGGCAGTCAACGCCCACAACATTATGGTGCCTGCCAGCCAGGTACGTATCCTTCCAGCTCAGTTGGGGGATCAAGCTGGGATGATTGGGGCAGCGTATACGATCTATCAAAATGGATGAAAATATTTATATCCAAGATATCCTCAGCCAGCCAGCGGCGTTACTGTCTGCGCTCGACAGATTTGACCTGGACCCGCTCCAGCCTTACGCCCAGGCGCTGCGCAATGGTGAGTACGATCGCATTATCCTGACTGGAATGGGCGCTTCTGGATATGCAGCTTACCCGGCCTGGTTACAGCTGTTAGAGGCAGGGTTGCCTGCTTTTTGGGTGGACTGTGCTGAGTTGAGCCACTACGCGCGTCAGCTGATCACCCGACGCAGTCTCGTGTGGGCCATTTCCCAATCCGGGCGTAGCGCCGAGATCTTGCGCCTGCTCGATCTCATGCAAGAGACGCCACCTGCGGCGTTCATCGCCACCACGAACGATCTTGCCAGCCCGTTAGCCCAGGCTGCCAGCCTTACCCTGTCGCTCGAGGCGGCGGTCGAAGAGACCGTGTCCACGCGCACCTATTTGAACTCCCTGGCAATTTCGCAACTGGCAGCTCAGGCACTATGTTCCAGTAACTTAGGACTTCATTATTATGACTTGAGGAAAGCCGCCGATGGCATTGCTTCCTACCTGGCGAATTGGGATGAGCATCTGCGGATGCTGGAAGGACTGGTTGGCAGGCCACAACATCTGGCTCTGGTCGGCCGCGGCCCTTCTATGGCTGCGGTGTTGACCGGGGAGCTAATCATCGGCGAAGCAGCTAAATTCCCTGCTCTGGGACTCAATGCAGCTCAATTCCGCCACGGCCCGCTCGAAATGGCTGGCTCTCAGCTGACTGTGCTGGTGTTTGGCGGTCCAGGTGAAACAGCTGATTTAAATCGGCATCTGTTGCAAGACCTGCTGAGTTTTGGGACTCCAGCTTTCTGGTTGAGTCCATCACCAGAAATGGAACTTCCCACCTTACCCATGCCGCAGGCCAGTGGGATTGGATTGCCATTGGCCGAAATCGTGCCAGTGCAGCTGTTGAGTGTGAATCTGGCCACTCTGACAGGCTTTGTCCCCGGAAAATTCCTTTATTCAGGTAAGGTAACGCTCACAGAGTGAGTTATCGGGGGGAGGGAAGGGTTATAAGCTCTGCCGGATCGGAGCAGTCATCCCCTATCGGAGTGGCTGATATAACTCAATGTGATTCCCTTCCAAATCAACCAGCTGAGTGAATTTGCCAAAGCCTTCTTCATCCCGCAGGATCTGGATTTCCTCAACCGCGATCCCGGCAGCAGACAACTGAGTCGCCAATGCCTCCAGATCATTGACCCGAAAGTTGATCATGAACTGATTGCGATCAGAACCAAGGAGGTCCTTTGCAGGCCGTATCGCATAGGCTGTATCTAATCGTTTTGACGGGTCGTCAACGTCACGATAGTAGAACACCATGTAATAGCTATCTGATGTTTCATCACGGGTGAACTCGATCCCCAAATGGCGTGAGTACCATTCAGCCAGTGACCTGGGATCGTTAGCGTAAATAAACACGCCCCCAATACCATTGACATCCATCTCATCCTTCCTTTTTATTGTTGAGGACTTTCCAGGCTATAAATGGGCCAGGACATCCGCGCAGGCGATCGCCGGCTCCCAACCAGAGGCATGGTCTTCGAACGACCACCAGGCCGACAACACCGCCTGAGCAAAACCCCAGCCTACGATCCGTTCCCGGTTGAGTTCCAGCTCTTGAGCGAGCTGATCGGCGCGCCGAGCCAGGGCTCGTTCCAGGTTAGGAATCTCGAGCAGTTGAGGTATTGGGTTCCGTAATAAGGCACCCACCTCGTAGGCTGGCTCGCCGATCACTCCCTTGGGGGCGATGGCCAGCCAACGTTGGCGCTGTCCTGCCAGGATATTATCATGGTGCAGGTCGCCATGCAAGACTACTGGGTCTGCGCTTGAGTCGAGCAAATCGGCAAATATCGCTTCAGCCTGCTCGACTAAATTGGAGGGCAGCGGGCCTGTAGTTCCGCCGAATTGCTGGCGCAACCGATGGAAACCAGCTGCCCAATCGCTCACAGGAATAAAATGGTGCACAGCCGGTGCTGGTCGCCACATCTGTCGCATGACGCTCGCTGCAATAGACGTCGCTTCCTCATCGTCGGTAAGAAGTGATAATAACGTCCCGGGTTGGAGGTGTTCTAGCAGCAGCATGCCCTGCGCTGAATCTGCATCGAGCAGCCGCACGGCGCCCTGGCCTGCGTAGAACCGGAGCGCATCGATCTCTCGGGTGAGCTCGGGATGGGGGACGCCCAGCTTGACGACGACTTCTGTTCCATCCGGTTGTTGCGCGGGCGCGACGAAGTTATACGAAAGCTGGGGAAAAGGTAATGCGATCTTGAGCGACCACCGCTGTTCACAATCGTGAATCAGGGAAGGAAAACGGCGCAACCACTCCCTACCAGCTTCGCCATGCACCTCGCTGATTGTGCGGGCAAGACCCGCTGGAATAACAGTCACTCCGCGTTATAGATTCATCAATCGAGGGCTCTTGACCCAACTAGCTGGGATCTGCAATCGGTCATTCATGAGCAGATCAGTGGCTTTGTGAGCCCTATGCCGGACAGCTATACTGTTATCTAGATGCAGAGCTGCGATCCGGGTGAGGATTCCTTCCCGATTCCTCGGGTACTTCCTGCCGAGTATAGTCAGGCTAGATATCGCCCAGCTTCTGACAAATGGGCTGTTGTCTCTGAGGAGTTGATGTAGAATGTGTTGAATCTCATCGACAGCACTCTCAATAATTATGAGATCGCCGAGCAGCATTGCCATATGCCACCGCACCATCGGAATGGGATCGCTCCTGGCAATTGCGATGAAGCGAGGGAGATGGTCATTGAACGGCTCAGGGTTCACTCGGGCGACCCTCTCCAGGGCGTCAGCTGTTCGAGCACGGACAACATCGTCGGGTTCATCCAACCCCTCAAGTAGCTCGGTGAGCAATTGGGGTTGCTTGATAACCAAATCGGCAGCTTGAGGCGCAAATCCATCGGAGCGAAGAGTGCCGCCTTTCAACCACTCAAGCAGTTGGTTCATTCTGGCAGTTTGCCTGTCAACAAGGACGATTCTTTCAGCCGGGTGGAGATCAGCAGGCCAAGAACCATCAATCCGACTAACACCAGCAGAGAGGCGGTCATCGACCCCGTTCCAGGGGTCTTGAAGCTGTCCATACCGAAAATAAAGAGGATGCCCGAGATTTGACCCATCAGTATGAGCAATCCATTGGAGCTGCCTTCGGGTGTCGGATACGCAATTTCTGCGCCGTACTGAAATCCGATTGGACCGGCGCTCAATAAGAAGAATCCCATCACAAAGGCTGCTGCCAGCAGCAACGTGTAACTGTTGGCAAACGTGATGCCAAGCAGGCCAAGAATTGAACCAGCCAGCGCGATGAGAATAAAGGGGACTCTTTTGCGGTAGCGGTCAGAGAGGGATGGCAAGATGACCGCCCCGACAACCCCTCCAAAGACCATCAGTCCACCCGCGATCCCGGCTTGGGTGATGGAGAAGCCTCTCGGCCGGAGGATATCTTCAATCCAGGTCGTCACCCCATTGAAGACGCCCAGGCCAATAAAGAAGATCACCATCAGCAAGATGAAGTCCACCTTGCGCAATGTATCCTTGAGACCAGTAAAAACCAGGGATCGCAGTTCCTGGCCTGGAGGACAGGCCGGCGTCGGAGGATGTTCCTTCGCGAGAACCAGGAAGAAAATTGCCGCGATCACTGACACAATGCCATAGATTAGTAACACGTTATCGATGCTGGAACGGATAACCAGGTAGGGGGTGAGCGCCAAACCCAATACGATACCCAGATACATGGCCAGAGAACCGAGGCCGGTTGCTGTCGCCCGTTCCTGAAGAGGAAACCAGCGCGCGGCGACCTTAGTCACAGCGTTGAGAATAAATGGCTGTCCAATAGCGATCCCGATTTGGGAAATGAGCACCAGCGAGTAATTGGCTGCCAGCCAGCCGCGTGTCAAGCCAAAAATACCGGTTAGAGCGGCGCCAATTCCAACCGCGACCCGGAACCCAACCGTATCGATCAGCCAGGAGGCGGGGATCGATACGAATATATAGACGATCATGAAGCTCATCGATAAGAGCCCGATGCTGAGATCAGAAACCTCATAGTAGGAGGCCGCGCTACTCGTGATTGGAGCAAAGGTGATCCACATGAGCTGGTTGACGGCAACGACCGCCATGAATGCCAGGAGGATGATCCAGCGGTAGCCATAGATCTTGAAAGTTTCTTGTGCCATAGGGAACTCCCTCTAGATAGTGATGTTTTTAAGGCAAGGCCACATTAGCAAAGCCCATCTAGGCGGACATATTTTCGCACTTCACCACCGCGCCACCCTGTGCAGACGAGGCGACGATCGCATCGTACAACCGCGCCATGCGCAGGCCGACTTCGGGTGGGCAGGGGTTCTCCTTCTGCCCGGACCTCACAGCCAGGAACTGTTCCCACACGCCAAGGGAATGCGGCACCGGCACTGCCCGCAGTCGTTGGTGGCCGATACGCTGGATCTGCAGGCGCTCGCCCCACATACCTGTGCGCAGGATGGCACGCGTGTAGAAAGCACGGATATCCGAGGCGCAGGAGGGGATGGTCTCTCCACAGGCGTGCAACGTGACCAGCGCCCCGGAGGTCAGCTGCCCAATGACGGCCCCCATCGTCTCGACCGGTCGTCCGCGCGTATTAAGCCAGGCGGCAACCTCAACGAAGTCCTCCCCAGCCAGGTCGACAACAGTATTAAGCAGGTGGGCGCCGGTGTCGAAGAGAAAGCCGCCACCGGAGAGCTCGGGCTGCTGGCGCCACGTCCCGGCAGCCAGCTGCCCCCAGTTCTGCCAGACGGTGGCGCTGATGCTCTGCAAGGTTCCCAGCTCCCCGGAACGAGCCAGCTTCACGGCGGTGCGGATCTGCGGGGAGAGGCTGCCCTGGAAGGCGACGACCAACAGTCGACCAGTGCGATCACGGGTTTCGATCAGGCTGCGTGCTTCGGCGGCGTTCATCACCATTGGCTTTTCTAGCAAGACGTCCAGTCCTGCCTCGAGGCAGATTGTGGCCTGCTCAAGGTGGAAGGCATGGGGGGTGATGATTAAGGCGGCGTCGAGGCTGCCGTTGTATTCGCCGAGTAATTTCGTCAAGTCCGGTTGGTTAGGCGGGGGTTCGTACCCGGCCTGGAGGAATATTTCCCTGGCTGCAGCGTATGCCTCTGGTGATTTCTCACAGACGACGGGAATTGCGGTGGTGTTGGCCTGGGCCAGCATCTGCTCAAGGTGATAGCGCGCCATCAAACCCAATCCAATCACGGCGACGGAGGTTTTATTGGGCATGATATCTGGTTCCCTTTCGGTGATCCGTGAAATATGTTGTGAGGTAATTGTACTCTGGAAAGCAAACTCTGCATAATTATCAAGGGTGGTGACACATATCTCATTTGGATCGATACATGATTAGTAACTTTAACCGTTCAAATCACCCACTCTGCCATCAACCCCTGGAATCTGTGCAGACCCGCGGCGCCAAATGAGCAACACGCCGGCCAATCCAGCCACACCGCAGGCGATGAAACCGGTCGCCAAACTGAAGGCCTGCGATATTGCCCCGACGCTAAGCGGCCCGAGCATGTCCCCGATTTCCTTATAGGAGCCGGCAGTCCCCAGGCTCGTCGAGAGCTGGCCGTTTGGAGATAGATTGCTGATCATGGCGTCAGAGTTGGTCCATACCACACCGATCCCCAGACCGCCGAGAACGACCAATGCGATCAGGGGGAGTCCTTGGGTGAAAGTCAGTAGGATCAGGCTTAGCGAGGAGGCCATCAAGCCGGCGAGGATGGTAGGTCGACCGCCAACCTTATCGGCCAGCCAACCAGCTGGAGGTTGGACCAGCAGATAGGCCAGGGTTCCGGCACTGATGATCATCCCTGCGTGGAAAGGATCGTATCCCAGCTGGTTCAGGTATACCGGTACGAAGCCGAACAGAATTCCGACGAAGAACATGTTAACGACGATCACCGCGTACCAGGGCAAGAGGTGGGGATCGCGGAAGGGAGCCAGTAATTCGCTGAGTTTAAATTCATCCTCATCGTCATCCAACCCGACGGGATCAACTGGCTCGCGCAAGAGCAGGGAAAGCGCGAGCACGATTATGCCAATCGCGGCGCTGACCAGGAACAAGCCAGCGAAACTGGTACGGGCGACTACCCATCCCCCGATAACGGGGGCGATCATATATCCTGCGCCCTTAAGGGCGTTATAAATCCCTAATGCCCGGCCGCGCTCATGGGGGAAATAGGTAGCCACCAGGGCAACTGAGACAACCGAGAAGGCCGCTGCCCCCAACCCTTGCAGC
>Ga0154886_1128_pt2 | contig 13362 bp, 16 predicted proteins | sample Rifle2008BG19ft_FD_105858 | JGI IMG/M metagenome (GOLD analysis project Ga0154886, IMG submission 105858) | Chloroflexi bacterium RBG_19FT_COMBO_55_16
CCACCAGCCCAGACCCTGCGGAGGCAGCCGAAAGGACAGACCAGCGGAGACGCGTTCGAGCAGTGCTCGCCCAGATGCAGCCGCGCGCCGCGAAGGTGTTGATTTTACGCTTTTCAGGTTTTACTTACGCCGAGATCGCAGCCGCCATCGGAGTGGCGCCTAATTCAATTGGCACTTTGCTGGCGCGCGCCGAAGGAGAATTTGAGAACATCTACCGTAAGTTAGAAGGAGCATGAAGATGCATCTCACAGATGGGGAAATCCGTGCCTTACTAGACCGTGAACTGAGTGCTCTCGAAAAGGAAAGAGTCGAGCAGCACCTGGGTGAATGCTCTCAGTGCAGGACGCAAGCCGAAACACTATCCGAGCGCGCCGGGCAAATCGGCGCGCACCTGGCAGTCCTGGCTCCCCAATCCGGCGAGGCGCCGAGCCCGGCTAACCTTGCCCGAGCCCGGCTAGAGACTCGGGTTATAAATATGGAGGAAAAAACTATGTTTAAGAAGATATTTGCTCGCCAATACCGGCTGGCCTGGGTGGCAGTGGCTATCATTGCCTTCCTGGCTGTTGCCCTGGCCTTCCCCCCGGTGCAGGCCATTGCCAACAGTTTTCTCGGTCTGTTCCGCGTCCAGCAGGTCACATTCGTCCAGGTCAATCCTGGCAACCTGCCTGACCAGCTCGGCTCTTCATCACAATTTGAGTACATGCTCTCGGAGGATGTTCGATTCGAAGAGATGGGTGAGCCACAGAAGGCAGCCGACGCGGCCGAAGCCAGCGCCCTGGCAGGCATCGCCGTCCGCTTACCGGACTCTATCGAAGGCGATCTGCGTTTGGAAGTCCAGCCTGGGACACAAGCATCTTTCAAGGTTAATTTAGCTCGCGTGCGAGCTGTGTTGGCCGAACTCGGCCAGGCTGACCTCCAGTTGCCTGACGAGATAGATGGGGCTACCATAACCCTGGAACTGCCTACATCCGTAGTTGCCGCATACGGTGATTGCGAGGTAGACTCTGAGGCAGGCCAGGCAGCCGGTTCTGACCCTGATGCCCCGACCCCACGTCTACCAGAGTGCACCACCCTGGCGCAGATGATCAGTCCGACCATCACAGCCCCACCTGGGCTAGACCTGGCCAAAATCGGCGAGGCTTTCCTGCAAGTGATGGGAATGTCGCCCGAAGAAGCAGCCCGTTTCAGCCAAACCGTGGATTGGACAACGACCCTGGTCATACCCATTCCGCGCTACGGAACGGATTATAAGGACGTCCAGGTAGATGGTGTGCAGGGGTGGTTTATCCAGCAATCCCTCGAGGACCAAGCCGACCAGTATCTGCTGATCTGGATAAAAGACGAAATTGTATATGCCCTCACCGGCCCTGGGAACATTAGCACTGCCCTAACGATTGCAGAATCGCTGAAGTAAGGTAAAATCGAGACTCGAAACGGAAAGCGTGAAACGTGGTCACGCATCACGTTTCACGCTTTTACGTTCCTACGCCTTGCTTTTCACGGATCACGAGTTCAATTGATGTCTGCTGCCTCCCTTCCACCTGCCATCGAAATCCATGGATTACGGAAAGAATTCGGCGATAAAATAGCTGTCGCGGACCTCACTCTGCGTGTCGAGCGCGGGGAAGTGTTTGGTTTCTTGGGGCCAAATGGAGCCGGCAAGACCACCGCGGTCAAGATGTTGCTAGGGTTGATTCACCCGACGGCCGGGGAAGGCCAGCTGCTCGGTGCGCCGCTTGGCGATCACCGCCGGCGCGCCCGGGTTGGTTTCTTACCAGAACATTTCCGCTTTCATGACTGGCTGACAGCGACTGAATTTCTCACGCTGCATTGCAACCTCTACCACATGCCGCGCGACATCACCGACCGGCGCGTGCCTGAATTATTGGAACTGGTCGGCCTGAGTCCCCATGCCGGGAAGAGATTGCGCGCCTTTTCGAAGGGCATGCTCCAGCGCATTGGCCTGGCTCAAGCTTTGCTCAATGACCCACAGTTGGTCATCCTGGATGAGCCAACTTCCGGGCTAGACCCGGTTGGGCGCCGCCTGGTGCGGGATATCATTCGCGAGCAATGTGAGCAGGGCACCACCGTATTCCTTAATTCGCATCTGCTTAGCGAGGTGGAGATCACCTGCGATCGTGTAGCGTTTATCAAACAAGGCGAAATCCTGCGCACAAGCCAGCTGCAAACCCTGGTCGAAGGGGAGCTGACTGTGGAAGTGCGCGCCCGCAACCTGAGGCCAGAGATCGTCGCTGGGTTGTCTCGCTGGAGTCAGAATGTGCGCGCCGACGGAGAGCATCTATCCTTAACCCTGATGAACGAATCCGATTTGCCGCTTATCAATCGATATCTGGTCGAGGGCGGAGTCGACGTATTTGCCCTGCGGCCGCAGCACCTTTCGCTTGAAGACCTGTTCATTCAGATTGTCGGCACGGATGGAGGCCTGTGATGGCGACGCTGGTCATAGCTCGTCTCACCTTTCGTGAAGCTGCCCGGCGCAAGATCCTCTTGGCGGCGTTGCTCCTGGGGATAGTTTTTTTAACCATCTATGGCCTCGGATATCACTATGTAAATGTAGAATTGAACCGCACTGGCAGCGGTCCAGGTATGTTACAGCGCAATGAGATCCGCAACTTTCTGCTGATGGCCGGCCTGTATGTAGTTAACTTCCTCACTGTCATGATGGCAGTCCTGACTTCGGTAGATACCTTATCCGGTGAAATCGCCTCCGGGACAATCCACACGTTGGTTTCCAAACCACTGCAACGTTGGGAAATCATCCTGGGCAAATGGTTGGGATTTACCGGTATGCTAACCCTCTACCTGCTGCTCATGGCTGGGGGCGTGATCGGGTTGGTATTCTTAATCTCGGGATACATTGCCCCCCACACCTCGCAGGGGCTTGTGCTGATGTGGCTCAATGGTGTTCTTCTGCTGGGCGTCTCTCTCCTGGGTGGGGCGATGTTCTCCACGCTTGCCAATGGGGTAATGGTCTTCGGGCTTTACGGCATCGCCTTCTTAGGCGGTTGGATTGAGCAGATCGGCTCGTTTATCCAGAATCAGACGGCGGTCAATATCGGGATTATCTCCAGCCTGATTATCCCGAGCGAGGCGCTCTGGAAACGGGCAGCCTTCGAGATGGAGTCTCCTCTGGTGAGGGCACTGGGTTTTTCACCCTTCTCCGCGCCAACTGTCCCCAGCCCGGTGATGGTTGGCTACGCCGTCGTCTACGCCATTGTCGCATTGATCCTGGCGATCCGGCAGTTCAACCGAAGGGATTTATAGCTCAGTGCGCTCTGTGATGCGCTTTGCCAGTGGGGCATACCTGGTTTTGCTCCTGGTCTGGCTTATGGCCTACCTGCTGACCGGGGATCGTTTTACTTTCATAGCCCTGGTTAACTACCTGGCTGTCTACCTTTTCTTCCCCTTACCGCTGGTTCTGATCGTTGCGCTCCTCTGCAAGGAACGCAACTTGTGGATCGGTTTTTCCCTGGGCCTTATTGCCTTCCTTTGGCTATGGGGAGGCCTTTTCGTACCGAGCCTCAAGCGCCCCTCGCCAACGGAACCCTCCCTAACGGTGATGACTTATAATGTTTTGGCCTGGCATCAATATAACGAAGCGGTGTTGCAAACCATTCGCGCCGAAGACCCCGACATTGTCCTTTTGCAAGAGCTCAACCGCGGCCTGGCCCGGACGCTGGAGACGGAGCTGGGCGAGGAGTATCCCTATCAGGTGCTTGAGCCAGTGGATAACCCCACCGGGATTGGTGTGATCAGTAAATATCCAATCCATCCAACTGGCGAACAATTATCCTTAAAATGGGTTGGTGGGCCGCAAGTACTCAAGTTGCTTTGGAATGGGGAGACAGTGAGACTGGTCAACTTCCACATGTATCCGACAACCAGCCTTGGTCCTGCCAATGTCGTCGAAGCCAGTATCCGTTTACGGGAAGCGGAGGCGCGCCTGCTCGCGGACCTTGCCCACCTTTCAGGGCCGGCGATCATGGGCGGCGATGCCAATTCTGCGCCGCTTAGTAAATCCTATCGAATCCTGACCAGCGAATTACAGGATGCCTGGCATCCGGCCGGCTTTGGGTTGGGCCATACTTTTCCCGGCAGCACCATCCCAGGCAGCGATCGCCCTCGCCTGGGTAGCTGGTACGTACCTCCCTGGCTGGTGCGGATTGACTATGTGTTCCATTCCGCTGATTGGGTCACGCTGTCGGCCAGGTTAGCGCGCTTTGATGGGGTTTCTGATCACCGGGGAGTCGTCGTGGTGCTCAAGCTCAAATAGTTGGGGGAAGTTCGCTTGAAAAGAACGACCGTAAATCTAAATCATCCAAAATTGCGTAACATTATCATAATATCCCGGTGATGATGGTAAAATCCTGACTATGCTCTCGCGGTCTTTAAATCATAATTCTTCCCTCACCAGCCTGCGCATCAGGTGGCTTGGTCTGGCTTTGGCTTTAACCCTGGTGGTGACGACCGGCTCTGCCTGGTTATATACAGCCTGGCAGCCGGGTTATGCCTTGCGTTGGCTGGCCTTGGCAGCTGGTATGTCCGTCTACTTGTCGGGGATACTCTGGCGGTATCTGCCGGATAACCACCGCGCTGAGGAAAAGCGCCTCTTGCCCTATTTCGGGGCTGGCAACAACCTTACCCTACTGCGTGGAATCCTTTTGGTGGCTCTGGCAGGATTTCTGTTTTCCCCGCTTCCGCCGGGGGGGCTGGCCTGGCTGCCCGGCCTTATCTACACCCTGGCTGCCATCGCCGACCTGTTCGATGGATATCTGGCGCGCCGGTCGAACCAGGTGACACAATTGGGCGAGAAGCTGGATATGAGCCTGGATGGGCTGGGAGTCTTGATCGCCTCGGTTTTGGTCGTGCAGTACGGGCAAGTGCCAGCCTGGTATCTACTCGTTGGGCTGGCGCGTTATCTCTTCCTGGCCGGCACCTGGCTGCGGCGAAGGTTGGGGAAGCCGGTCTATGAACTGGCATCCAGTTCCACGCGTCGCCCCTTTGCCGGAGCTCAAATGGGGCTGATTGCCGTTGTCATGTGGCCGATTTTTTCGCCGCCGGGGACCTCTCTTGCAGCCACACTGTTTGCCTTACCATTTCTGATCGGTTTCACCCGGGATTGGCTGACGGTTAGCGGAGCCCTCATCGCTGGAGCAGATCGATCCAACCTCAAGTCTGACGTTTCAGGAATCACTTCTTCATCTGCCGCTATGGAGCCGGGTTATTGGCCAGGGCGCTTCATTGCAGATTGGGCACCAGTCATTTTACGTGCCAGCATTATCATTCTCCTCGCCCCAGTCTTGGTTCAAAGAATAGGGGGTTTTCCAGCCAGTTTCTGGACCGCCCTGGCTAACTTGTTGGCTGTGGCCGGGGTGATTCTGCTGGCTTTCGGGGCTGCCGGGCGTGTGGCTGCTTTGGCCGTGTTGTTTTCCCTCGGCATCTACCAACAGTATTCAAATCTTACTGTGACCGATTCCATCGCGATTGTCGCGGCATGTGGTTTATTCTTCCTGGGGACGGGCGCCTTCTCCTTGTGGACCCCGGAGAAGCGGATCATCAACAAACGAATTGGGGAGGCCTGAACCCTTGCTACCCAGGACATGGAACGAGAGCCCTAAGCCAGTTGATCCGCAAGGGGATCAGCCATTAGCCACCCGTGCGCGAAGGCCTTTTTGGTTGCTTTTCTGGTTGGCCATTCCGCTGGTCTTGTGGTGGTCTTTCAGGGATATCCCCCTCCGAGAGGTCTGGGGAATCTTGCGCAGCTTGCAGTTGGATTCTGTCCTGATCCTGGTCAGCCTCAATGTTGCCATCCTGCTGCTGTTTAGCAGTCGCTGGTGGTTGATCCTGCGCACCCAGGGATACGCCCGCTCCTACTTATCCCTGGTCGGTTATCGACTGGCAGGGTTTGGCATCACTTACTTCACCCCAGGCCCACAGCTGGGGGGCGAACCGTTCCAGGTCTACCTGCTGCATCGCCACCAAGGAGTTCCCCCCACGACAGCAGTCGCTAGCGTAACCCTGGATAAGATGCTGGAGCTTCTGGCCAATTTCACCTTCCTCTTGGGAGGGGTGGCGACGATCACGGCTGCCGGATTGTTCTCTCGCCCGTCCAGCCTGGCGTTGTTGCTCGTGCCACTTGGGCTGCTGGCCTTGCCAATCGGTTACTTGATCGCTCTCTGGAATGGCCGGCTGCCGGTCACCCGCATGTTTGCCGGGATTTCACTTGCTTTCCCAAGATCATCCTGGCAGCCGAAGGCGCAAGCCGTTGCGCTTTCTGCAGAGAGTCAGATTGCGCAGTTTTGCAAGGGTCATCCTTGGGCGCTCGTTCAGGCCCTGTTCCTTTCATTCATGATCTGGGCCGTACTTATATTTGAGTTTGGTTTAGCCTTACGCTTTTTGGGGTTGCGCCTCGAATTGCCTCAGATCATCACCTTGCTTACCGCAGCTCGGATCGCCTTCCTTCTGCCCATCCCTGCTGGCCTAGGCACTCTGGAAGCCGGTCAGGTGCTGGCGACGCAGGCCTTGGGGCTCAACCCCGTGGTGGGCATCAGTCTGAGCCTGCTGATCCGGGCGCGAGACATTGGGTTGGGGGCTTTGGGGCTGTGGTGGGGCGGTGTCTTGTCCCGTTGAATCTAACCCGTCCATTTATCTTCAAGCTTAATTCAGTCAAAGGAGAGAGAAACGATGAAAGCAAACCAAATGAAGTTCGGAACACTTCAAATCGGGATCTTCTTGCTAACTTTGGTGACGGCCGCCGTCCATTTGATCATTTTGAACATCCAAATGGTCAATCTCAAAGGCAGTATCGATCCCCTCTTTACCCTCAACGGGTTGGGCTACCTAGTCTTGCTGGCCGCATATTTCTTGCCGATCCCGCTAGCCAAAAACAACCGCAGCCTGGTACGTTGGGTTTACATAGGCTTTACCATCCTAACGATCCTAGCCTGGGTGGTCATGGGAGTAAAATCCGGACCCGGAGCGTTATTTGGGTATATTACCAAAATCGTCGAGGTAGCGTTGGTCGTGCTCCTTTGGTTGGACAGGCGCTAACTTCAGGAAGGAAAAGCCCATCCATTGGGATAATTTGTTATGAAAAAACTCGAGGTTGAACGGAAAGTTCGCGCCCGCATCCCGACTACCGAAGGAGCGTTCCAACTGTACCTTTATCACAGCAGTCGGGATGACAAAGAGCATCTGGCCTTGGTGATGGGCGATGTAGAGGGCAAGGAGAATGTCCTTGTCCGGGTACATTCGGAATGTTTCACTGGGGATGTGTTGGGCTCAAGGCGTTGCGACTGCGGCGAACAGTTGACGCATGCCCTGCAGATGATCGCCGGAGCTGGGGAAGGTGTCCTGATTTACCTGCGCCAGGAGGGGCGGGGGATCGGATTGCTGGATAAATTGCGCGCCTATAATCTCCAGGACCAGGGTTATGACACTGTCGAAGCCAACCTGGCTTTGGGTCACCAGGCCGACGAGCGCGATTACACCATCGCGGCGCGCATTCTCGAAGATTTAGGAGCACGCTCGGTGAAATTGCTGACCAATAACCCTCTGAAGATCGTCCACCTGCGGAAATTGGGTATACCCGTCATCCGGCGTGTACCCCTGGAGGCGACAATTACTGCTGAAAATGCCGGTTACCTTTTCACCAAAGTCCAGCGCATGAACCACCTGTTGAACCTGGGACCGTTGTCGATGGCGAGAGTTAAGGGTGGCAATGGCGCACACGATGGCGCTGATTGACGAAATCCTTCCTGACATCGAAAGACTGCCAGGCGCGGCGGGGCGCCCTGCAGTCACGCTCAGTTATGCTCAAAGCCTGGACGGGAGCATTGCCGCGCGCCGGGGTTTCCCCCTCCAGATCAGCGGCCCAGAATCGACGCAGCTGACTCACCAGCTGCGCGCTGTGCACGATGCTATTCTGGTTGGCATTGGCACCGTGCTGGCGGACGATCCGCACTTGACTGTCCGCCACGGGCAAGGTAAGGACCCCCAACCGGTTGTCCTGGATAGCGAGTTGCGGTTTCCCCTGGGAGCCAAATTGCTGCGTGGGCGATCCCCCTGGATTGCCACTACCGGCCAGGCTGATGGAAATAAGGCAGGATCTTTAACAGCTGCCGGAGCGATCTTGCTGACTATGCCTTCCGATGCAGTTGGCAGGGTGCATCTTCCAAGTTTACTGGCGCGCCTGTGTGAGCTGGGGATAAAGAAACTGATGGTGGAGGGGGGCGCCGCGGTAATCACCAGCTTTCTCCGCCAGCAGATGGTCGACTTCGTCGTACTGACCATTGCCCCAGTGTTTGTCGGTGGCCTGCATGCAACGGAGGACATTGCAGGACAAAATGCCATGCGAAGCGAAGCTTCGCCATTTTCCTCCCACTCATTCCCCAGGCTGCAAGGATTAGGGACCGCGCAGTTGGGGGACGATCTGATCGTATGGGGCAAACCCGAATGGCCTGGATTACAATTGGGTTGAGGTTTTCCTACCCCCATGGACCGCCTTTCCCTTTATTTCACAGCTCCACGGCAAATTTCTGTGCGGCAGGAGACATTGCCTTCACCCGGACGTGGGCAAGCCCTGGTGAGAACCCTCTTATCTGCCATCAGCCCTGGCACGGAGCTGCTGATCTATCGCGGAGAATTCCCTCCTGAGCTACCCTTAGACGAGAATATCCCTGCCTTGGCCGGCGGGTTCGCTTACCCTATAAAGTACGGCTACGCGGCTGTCGGGGAGGTGATTGGTCTAGGCGCTGATTTGGACTCCACCTGGTTGGGGAAACAGGTCTTTGCCTTTCAACCTCATGCCAGCCATTTCCTGGCTCCTGTGGAAGAGATGCTGCCTCTCCCGGAGGGCCTTGCCGTTGAAGAAGCAGTATTCCTCCCCAACATGGAGACCGCCCTGAACTTTGTGCTGGATGGACAACCCCTGATCGGGGAGAAGGTAGTCGTATTCGGCCAGGGTATTGTCGGTCTGCTCACTACCGCGCTGTTGGTGCAGTTTCCTCTGGCGGACCTGATCACGTTGGACCGTTACCCTCTGCGCCGCCAGGCGTCGTTGGATTTAGGCGCCCAGGCCAGTTTGGATTCATCCGATCCTCAGGAGCTCAAACTGGGGCGCGCCAGGCTGGGAGGATCTTTCTCCGGTGCAGACCTGGTGTATGAGCTCTCTGGGAATCCGGTCGCTCTGGATCAGGCGATTGATTACTGTGGTTTTAATGGGCGCGTCGTGATCGGCTCGTGGTATGGCAGCAAACGCGCCAGCTTAGACCTGGGTGCGCGCTTCCACCGCAGCCGCATGCGCCTGATCAGCAGCCAGGTCAGCAGCCTGGCCCCCGAACTCAGTGGGCGTTGGGGAAAAGCGCGCCGTTTCCAGGTGGCCTGGGAGATGCTCCAAAAGGTGAAACCTTCCCGCTTCATCACCCATCGTTTCCCGATCACCCAGGCTGAAAAAGCCTATCAACTGATAGATCAGGATCCAAGCCAGACGATCCAGCTGGTGTTGGAGTACTGAGAATCGGCATTACAAGGAAAAGGATTTGCATCATGTACACCGTTGCAGTCAAACGAGATTTCATCGCCCAGCATTTTCTCATAGGGGGCGACTGGGGACCCGAGAATGAGTTGCATTCCCATCATTATCAGGTTGAGATTCAGCTGGAAGGTGAGACGCTGGATAGTCATGGTTACCTGGTAGACATCGTCGACATCGAGCAGAACCTGGAGTCGCTGTTGGCGCGTTTTCGCGACCGGACTTTGAACGAGCTGCCTGAATTTACGGGATTGAATCCCAGCATCGAGCATTTTTCCGGGATTCTATGCGAAGCATTCCTTGCTGGAACAAATGCTCCCAATATCAGCGCTGTGACGTTAAAAATCTGGGAAAATGACATCGCCTGGGCAGCTTACAGACTGAAACGTAATTAACGTGAATACGTGAAACGTGAAAAGATTTTGTGCTTCACGCATCGCGTTTGACGGGTTCTCCCATGCGCATTGGCTTGCTGATCTACGGCTCTCTGGAAACCCTTTCCGGGGGTTATCTGTACGACCGCCAGCTGGTGGAGCACTTGCAAGCCAATGACGACGAAGTGGAGCTCGTCTCCTTACCTTGGCGGAATTACCTGCTCCACCTGGGGGATAACATTTCAACCTCCTTGATACGCCGGTTGGAAAATCTTCCCGTAGATGTCCTGCTCCAGGATGAACTTAACCACCCCTCGCTATTCTGGGGTAACCGCGTTCTGAGCAAGCGGGTGGCTTACCCCATCATCGCCATCGTTCACCATCTCCGCAGCAGCGAAGCTCATCCAGCCTGGTTAAACAAGTTATACCGCAGGGTAGAACGCCAGTACCTGGGAAGCGTGGATGGGTTCGTTTTCAATAGCCAGACCACGCGCCAGGTGGTTGAAGGATTGATCGGGGAAGGGCGACCTGAGGTCGTGGCTTACCCGGCGGGTGACCGGCTTCACCCAAGCCTTACCGACGACCAAATTGCTGCCCGCGCCCGGGAACCCAAACCGTTGCGCTTGTTGTTCTTAGGCAACCTTATCCCCCGCAAAGGGTTGCATACCCTCCTGGAGGCTGTGGCCAGGTTGCCCAGGCCAGCCTGGCGGTTAGCCGTTGCCGGCAGTTTGGAGATGGACAGGTCTTACGCGAACGCCATTCACCGTCAGGTAGCAGCGAATGGGCTTACAAAGCAAGTGCAGTTTTTAGGCCCGCTAAGAGATGCTGACCTCCTTTCTCATCTCCAAAACAGCCAGCTCCTGGTGGTTCCCTCAACCTACGAAGGCTTCGGCATCGCCTATTTGGAGGGGATGGGGTTTGGCCTGCCAGCCATCGCCACGACGGCGGGAGCTGCGGGAGAAGTGATCACACACGGTGTGGACGGTTTCCTGATTTCCCCAGAAGACGCGCCAGCCTTGGCTGCTTATCTCCTCCAGTTGGTCGATGATCGGGAGTTGCTACTCAAGATGAGCCTGGCAGCGCGCCGCCGGTACGCCGCTCACCCGACCTGGGATGAGACTACCAGCCGCATCAGGGCTTTCCTGGAGATGATAAAATCCTCCCAGAAGTTGGTTAGATGATGACCTTCGAATATTCCTTCATCCGTTACCTTTCTGCTAAGAAAAGCGTTGACGACCGCGCTCTGAACCGTTATGTCTGGAAAAGCCTGGCGCAAGCCCTTCCTCAGAGCAGGAAAGATGAGCCGCTGCGCGTCCTGGAAATAGGCGCCGGGATCGGCACCATGTTGGAGCGCGCCATCGCCTGGGACCTGTTAGAGCATGCTCATTACACCGCCATCGATGCCCAATCCCAAAATATAAAATTTGCCCATATAAACCTGGATAAATGGGCAGCCAAGCGAAATTTCAATGTCAAGAAAACGGAGCACGGGCTGGTTTTAGCCAACCAGACAAGAGTCGTGACGATCGATTTGGAGGCAATTGACCTGTTCGCTTTCATCGAGCGTGAACGCAGCCGGGGGACTTGGGACCTTTTAATGGCCCACGCTTTCCTGGATCTGATCGACCTCCCTTCCGCCTTGCTGGACATACTAGGATTATTAATAGATCACGGCCTTTTTTATTTCACGATCAACTTCGACGGCGTTACCTCTCTTGAACCCCTGATCGATCCCGCTTTGGATGAGCTGATCCTGGCTCTCTACCATCGTACAATGGATGAACGCCTCACCGATGGTAAACCTTCTGGAGATAGCCACACCGGCCGGCACCTGTTCACGCAACTGAAGATAGCCGGTGCTCAAATCCTGGAGGCGGGCAGCTCAGATTGGGTCGTATTCCCCGGCGCGCAAGGGTACCCTCAGGATGAGGCCTATTTCTTGCACTTCATCGTCCACACCATTCATCAGGCCTTGGAGAACCACCCGGAGTTGGAGCCAGCCCGATTTAACGCCTGGGTTGCTGAGCGCCATGCCCAGATCGAACGTCAAGAGTTAGTTTATATCACTCACCAATTGGATTTCGTGGGGCGGAAAGACTGGGGGTGAAATGACTGATGGTATTAGACGAATTAAACGGGTAAAATGAGGGTATGGAAACAGACTGGCAGTCTTCTTCGATAAGAAATATTAGAGTATACCTGCCTTTGCTTGTTATGGCGAGTTTTGTGATCGTCATCGATCAGGTATCTAAAGCGTTAGTGCGCGCCCAATTAGAGCTGGGCGCGATCTGGGTCCCGTGGGATTGGCTAGAGCCTTATGCGCGCATCGTCCACTGGAAGAACACCGGGGCGGCTTTTGGGATGTTGCAGAGCTTTGGCGATGTCTTTACGGTGCTGGCGATCGTCGTTGCCATTGCTATCCTGTATTATTTCCCACAGGTGCCATCTGGCGATTGGCCGCTGCGCCTGGCGATGGGACTGCAGTTCGGGGGTGCGGTGGGGAACTTAATCGACCGTTTGAGGATCGGTTGGGTGACGGATTTCATCTCAGTTGGTAGCTTTCCGGTCTTCAACGTGGCGGATGCCAGTATCTCGATTGGCGTAGCAGTGCTACTCATTGGGGTCTGGCTGAAAGAGCGCCAAAGAAAGCCCGTCCAGCTATCAGGTGCCCCAGATTCCGCCTCGGAAAAAACGGCTGATCCGATCCCGGAGGAAGGCCTGGGTGAATGAGCGCCTGTTCAATATTTATTTTGAAGGAGGAGAAGAGCAACGTCTGGACAAATTCCTGGTGACTGCCCTGCCAGAATTGTCTCGTTCCCGTTTGCAGGCCTTAATCAAAGCTGGATTAGTAACTATCGACGGTCAGATGGCGCGCAAAGTGGGGCAATTGTTGGTAAAGCGAGCCCAAGTGCAGGTACGAATCCCTCCTCCCCAACCAAGCGATCTGACCCCAGAAGCGATTCCCCTCGACATCGTTTTTGAAAATGCGGATTTGCTGGTGGTGAACAAGCCGGCCGGGATGGTGGTACACCCGGCTGCCGGGCACTCAGCGGGTACCCTGGTTCACGCCGCTTTAGCACACGTCTCGGATCTTGAAGGGATTGGGGGAGAGCAACGACCAGGCGTTGTCCATCGCCTGGACAAAAATACTTCGGGGCTAATCCTGCTGGCGAAGAATGATGCCGCCTACCATTGGTTTCAAAATCAATTCCGCGCTCGCCAGGTAGGTAAAATGTACCTGGCGTTGGTCGATGGAGCTCCGCCAACGCCGCACGGGCGGGTCGAAGCGGCAATAGGGCGTGACCCGGCGCAGCGGAAGAAAATGGCTGTGGTCCCCCCAAAAAAGGGACGCCTCGCCTTCACCGAGTACCACACCCTGCAAAATTTCCCCGCTCACAGTTTGCTGGAAGTCCACCCCATCACCGGTCGCACACA
>Ga0154886_1150_pt2 | contig 13351 bp, 13 predicted proteins | sample Rifle2008BG19ft_FD_105858 | JGI IMG/M metagenome (GOLD analysis project Ga0154886, IMG submission 105858) | Chloroflexi bacterium RBG_19FT_COMBO_55_16
GCTCATGCTGCAAATCGACTACCAATCCGGCCTCAACTGGGCTCAGCGGGCCAAGAAGAGTTGTCTCAGAAGTATACAAGGGGCTGCCGTCGCCGGGGTCAAGGCGGTATATACAATCCGGGATCGAGAAATGCTGTGCGGTGGCGCCCATCCGCTGGCAGGCGCGCAGGTCTTCGGCGCGGCGGGTGGCAGCAGCTTCCAGGTTGGTATCCCAACGGGCGTGAAAACCCTCGGCAAAGTCGGAGAGCCGGCCAGGCGGCGGATCGCCGGCACAAACGGTCAACACCGTCACTCTTTCTCTGGCAGCGGCCTGTTCCCAGACCAGCCCTCCACACGAGAGGGCAACGTCATCTAAATGAGGAGACAGGTAGATCCATTCCATAGGACAATTATTACCACAAAATCTTAATGTATGGGCACGGTGGGAGAAATATGGAACAGGAGTGTACGCAAATCAGCCGTACCGCTACTTGCCACTCCTGCCTGCCAGTGTTATCATCTACCCGCAGGCAGCGCATCTTATGGTCTCCGATCCAACCGCCCGTAACCGTCTCCGCTTTATCCTGGCCATTATTACCCTGGCTACCCTCCCCTGCTACTGCCTGGGATTGATCGCAGTCAGCCTGGCTCCAGAGCGCGGTCTGGTCCCGACGCCCACCTCGACGCCCACGCTCACCTGGACCGTCACCGCCTCCCCAACCGGCACCCTTTCGCCAACTACCACCTTCACCGCTTCCCCCACAGCCACACCCACATTTACCCCCACTGGGACCACCACGACAACCCAGACCTCCACCTCAACGCAGACACCGACCGTGAGTACATCCCCAACTCCCTCCGCCACCCATACAATAGAACCGACGGATACTTCGCAACCCACCGCGACGACAACATCTTCACCAACATCGACCGACACTCCAACCCCCACCAATACGAGTGTGGTTCCACCCGCAACTACCGAAGCCCCTGGCTCTACCCCGCCATCTCCATAATATCTCGGACGGATTCAAAACAGCCTATGCCATCTCCCCCTATGACCGAACTGCTCCCATTTCTCAAATCCTTGATCTCCGCCCCAGGCCTCTCCGGACACGAAGCGCCGGTTCGCAGCCTGATCGAGGCAGCCTGGCGCCCTCTCGCCGACGAGGTGAGCACGAGCCGGTTGGGCAGCCTGCACGCGCTGAAACGCGGCACTGCGCCGGAACCGCGCCCGAGCATCCTCCTGGCCGCACACATGGATGCTATTGGTCTGATGGTTACTGGACTGGTGGAGGGCTTCCTGCGCGTGACCGAAGTGGGGGGGGTGGACGGGCGCGTCTTGCCTGGTCAGCTGGTTACCGTCCACGGGCGGGAAGACCTGCCTGGGATCATAGTCCTGCCCCCGGCCCATCTGCTGCCCCCCGAAGGACGCAAAGGCGCAGTGACGATTAACTATCTGCTGGTAGATACCGGCCTGCATCCCAATCAAATGCAAGATTTGGTACGTGTTGGCGATTTGATCTCCTTCGCCCAGCAACCGCTGGAATTAAGGGGTGAGACTTTAGCCGGCCACTCTCTGGATAACCGGGCTTCTGTCGCGGCGGTCACACAATGCTTGCAGGAATTAAAGGGTCGCGCCCATGCCTGGGACGTGTGGGTGGTCGCCACTGCCCAGGAAGAAGAGACTCTGGGCGGGGCGAAGACCTCTGCCTTCCAGTTGCGTCCACAATTAGCTGTGGCGATCGACGTGACCTGGGGCCGAGGACCGAACACCCCGGATTACAAGACCTTCCCGCTGGGTAAGGGTCCGACGCTCGGCTGGGGCCCTAACATCCACCCCGGCCTGCACCGAGCCTTTAAAGAGCTAGCTGACCAGCTAGAGATCCCCAACGCAGTAGAGGTCATGCCGCTCCACTCCGGTACAGACGCCATCACCTTGCAGGTGGCTGCGGAAGGCATCCCAACTATGGTGATCAGCATCCCGCTGCGTTATATGCACACGCCGGTGGAAGTGGTAGCGTTGAAGGACATCACCCGCGCTGGCCATCTACTCGCCGAGTTCATCGCCCAGCTGGGAGTCGACTTCATGGATAAATTGACTTGGGATGAAAAATGATGACCACCAGGACCGATCCGAAAACGACCCGACCTCGCATTGGCCCGGCGCAAATTAGACTATTGGAACGCCTGTGCAATGCCTGTGCTGTCTCGGGTGACGAGGGGGAGGTGCGCGCCATCGTACTGGAGCAAGTCCGCCCCCATGCCAAACAGGTGAAAATCGACGCATTGGGTAACGTCCTGGTGACCTGTCTTGGGCAAGCAGGTAACGGTGATACCCAGAAGCGGTTGCAGGTGTTGCTGGCCGCCCACATGGACGAAGTGGGGTTTATGATCACGTCGGATGAGGGAGACGGCATCTTCCGCTTTGAGACCGTCGGTGGACTGGACGAACGCCAGTTGGTTGGCAAGCAAGTCTGGGTCGGCCGTGAACACGTTCCTGGAGTGATCGGAGCCAAGCCGATCCACCTGACCACCCCCGACGAGCGCAAGCATACCATCTCATTGGACTCGCTGCGCATCGACATTGGATTGGGGGGTGACTCCAAAGTCAAGGTTGGCGACCGGGCAGTGTTCGCCACCACTTTCGCTCGCCTCGGCCCAAGTCTGAGAGGCAAAGCCCTCGATGACCGCTTGGGCGTGGCCACCCTGATCGAGCTGGTCAAGCTCGCACCACCGAATCTGGACTTACTGGCTGCCTTCACCGTCCAGGAAGAGGTCGGCTTGCGAGGGGCACGCGTGGCTGGCTTTACCTTCCAGCCGCACCTGGCGATCGCCATCGACGCCACCCCCGCTTTAGACCTGCCCAGTTGGGAGGAGAGTGCTGGCCAGCCCCTGGAAAATACCCAATACAGGACGCGTTTGGACGGCGGCCCGGCGATCTACATCGCCGATGGCGGGACATTGAGCGACCCGCGCCTGGTGCGCCACCTGGTGGAAACCGCGGAGGCCTTTAAAATTCCCTACCAGTTCCGTCAGCCGGGAAGCGGCGGTACCGATGCAGGCGCTATCCATCTTTCCAGAGAGGGCATCCCCAGCATTTCGGTCTCCGTACCCGAGCGCTACGCCCATACCGCCGCCGGCTTGGCCCGCCTTTCTGATTGGCAAAATACTTTCGCTTTGCTGCACGCCGGCCTTTCCCGGATGACGCCAGACATCCTTTCAACTGACCGCTGACCGCTAGATGATATCTTACAATTTCTAATTCACAGATGGAGCCTCCATGAAATCATTGATCCAAAAGCTCGTCGAAACCACCGGGCCCTCCGGTTATGAATCCCAAATTCGCGCTGTCATTCGGGCGGAGGTCGAAGCATACGCTGACCAGGTTCACGTCGACGCCCTGGGGAATCTGATCGTCACCCGCGGCCAGCTCAATCCCGGCGGTCAGAAAGTCATGCTCGCCGCCCACATGGACGAGATTGGCCTGATCGCTACCCACGTGGACGAGAACGGTTTTGTACGTTTTACGACCATTGGTGGCGTCCAGCGCAAGTACTGCAGCGGCGGGCGTGTATGCTTTTTCAACGGTACCCCAGGGGTGATCGGTCTCGAGCAACTGGAGGATCAAAACAAGATGCCCACCTTCGAGCAGATGTTTATCGATGTCGGCGCAGCCAATCGCGCCGAGTGTCCGGTGCGCGTCGGCGATATGGCTACCTTTGATCGCCCTTTCGCCGACTTCGGGATGCGCCTGGTCTCAAAAGCGATGGATGACCGCATTGGGGTAGCCGTGCTGGTCGAAACCCTGCGGCAGATGGGCACCAGCCCCAACCAGGTCTTCTTCGTCTTCAGCGTGCAGGAAGAGGTTGGCCTACGTGGCGCCACAACTGCAGCCTTCGGTCTGGACCCGGATATCGGCATCGCCGTGGACGTCACCGGTTCCGGTGACACCCCCAAGGGACTAAAAATGAGCGTAGCGCTAGGCAAAGGTCCGGCAATAAAGGTGCGCGATGGTGGCATGCTCTCCGATCCGCGCATAGTAGACTGGATGGTACACACAGCCGATAAAGCCCAGATCCCCTACCAGATCGAAGTCCTGGAGACCGGGACGACGGATGCCCGCGCCATTCAACTGACCCGCGCCGGTGTACCGGTTGGCTGTGTCTCCATCCCCTGCCGTTATATTCACGCCCCTTCGGAAATGGTCGATTACAATGACGTGCAAAACGCCGTACGCCTGCTCCTGGCGCTGGTCAGCCAGCCAGTGCACTTCAATTAATGCACAATCAACGAAGGTTTTAACAATTCGCAGTAACGAATTTATTCGTTCTGCGGCGAGACAGAGCGACCGATGAAACCATACCTCCTGGTACTGCTCCTTCTTTCCTTGATCTGTTCCGCATGCACTGGATCGCTGGTACCAGCGGAAACTCTAGCACCAGAAGCCTCGCCAACGCCTGAAAGCGAAGCAACGCTCACGGCCCTGCCAACGGTGGAGACAACACGTTCCCCGGATAGGCCAACTACTTTACGGATCTGGCTGCCCCCACAGTTCGATCCGGCGGATGGATCCCCTGGTGGCGATCTGCTTCAGGCGCGTCTCGTCGAATTCTCTGGGCTACATCGCGGCGTGCGGATCGAGGCGCGGGTGAAGGCCTTGACTGGCCCAGGCGGCCTGCTCGATTCCTTGAGCGCCGCCAACGCCGCCGCGCCTCTGGCTATGCCTGACTTGATCCTGCTGCCCCGCGCCCTGTTAGAAACCGCGGCCCTCAAAGGCCTCTTGCATCCTGTCGATAGGTTGGCCACCACTCTGAACGAAGACGATTGGTTCGCCTACGCTCAACAGCTTGCCCGCCTTCAGAACAGCACCTTCGGCCTGCCATTCGCCGGCGATAGCCTGGTCTTGCTCTACCGCCCGGTCGACGTCGAATCGCCGCCCAAAGATTGGCCAACGGCCTTGACTCTCAGCCAACCAATGGTCTTCCCCGCAGCGAACGAACAGGCGCTGTTCACCCTGGCGCAATACCTAGCCACCGGCGCATCCATCCAGGACGCCGAAGGTCGCCCGGTGCTGGATTCAAACGCTTTACAGGAAGTGCTCACCTTCTATCTGGAGGCTGAGACGACTGGTCTGATGCCTTTCTGGCTCACTCAATTTGCAACCGACGACCAGGCCTGGGAAGCTTATACCGAGAACCAATCCAACATGATCGTCACCTGGACTTCGCGTTACCTGGGGGAGCTACCTGGAGATACCTCGGCAACCGCCATCCCCACCTTGGCTGGCGAAACATTTACATTGGTGGACGGGTGGGTGTGGGCGCTTTCCACCCCGCAGAGCGAACGCCAGGCTTTGGGCGTCGCGCTGGCTGAATTTCTCACCAGCGGGGATTTTCTCGCCCGTTGGACTACTACAGCTGGTTACCTGCCCCCCCGCGCTTCCGCGCTGGCTGGTTGGTCGAACACCACCTTGCGCAGCCTGGTTAATCTGATCGTCCCCTCCGCACAGATTTTACCCGCCAACGACGTGCTGGCTGTGATCGGTCCAGCCCTGCAAAAAGCCACCGTCGAAGTTTTGAAAGAGCAAACTGACCCCAAGGCGGCCGCCCAACAGGCGCTTGACAGCCTGTCCGCCCCTTGATGACCGGTTGACGAATCCCACGGGCAGTGTTATTATGCAACCCGGAGACACCCAGTATGCAAGCTGACCAGCTCCCCGAGGGGCCCTCCAGCACAACCGGAGAGCAAACTCGGAATAATTCTATCGGCGATCCCATAGCGGCCTCGGCAACAGATACAGTGACAGAACCAGCTGGTGAGAGCCGTGTTTTATTCCTTTTGGAAAGACTCTCCCACCTAGGTCTGGCCGATTCTGCGCTACGCATTGGCACCCACTTGCTTTCGATCGCTGCGGTGCTGCTCGTTGTCTGGCTGATGCGCGAGTTTTATTTGCATACCCAAACCAACAATGTCCCGGGTCAGGCTGTCCTGGCAGCTGCCCTGCCTACCTCCACGCCCACCACGGCGCCTCCTGAATTGCCCCCATTGGTATTGACTGGAGACACTTACCTCTCCGGGATTCCCCGCCTGATCCTGGTCCACACTACCATCCCAACTCGCCCTCGCACCGAAGTGATCACCTACGAAGTACAGAAGGGCGACACCGTCTTCGGGATTGCCGAAAAATTTGGACTTAAACCTGAAACCATCCTGTGGGGGAATTACGATGTCCTGGCCGACAACCCGCACGCGCTCACCGCTGGACAGGAGTTAAACATCTTGCCAGTGGATGGCACCTATCACAAATGGTCAGCTGGAGAAGGGTTCAACGGCGTCGCCAAGGGCTACAACGTCATGCCAGAAGACATCATTAATTGGCCAGGCAACCACCTCACCCCCGAGACGGTCGGCAACTTTTCCAATCCAAAAATCGACCCCGGGACATTCCTGGTCGTGCCGGGCGGCTCACGCCAGTATGTCACCTGGAGCGCCCCGCGCATCACGCGCGACAACCCAGGGGTTGCTAAATTCATCGGTCCAGGGGCTTGCGGCACAATCATGGATGGTCCAGTCGGCAGCGGTGCTTTCATCTGGCCCAGCGCCGCCCATTTCCTCTCTGGTTACGATTATTCGCCATCGACCAACCATTTCGGGATCGACATCGACGGGGATCTAGGTGAAGCGATGTGGGCTTCGGACAATGGAGTGGTGGTTTACGCCGGTTGGAACAACTTTGGCTACGGCAACATGGTGGTCATTGACCATGGCAATGGCTGGCAAACTGCTTACGCCCACATGGACGTAGTCGGCGTGGTCTGTGGACAGGGCGTTTTCCAGGGCACGCCAATTGGAACGATTGGCAGTACTGGCAAGTCCAGCGGCCCCCACATCCACTTCGAAATGCTGCACGACAGTTACGGTAAGGTCAACCCCTGGGACTTCTTGCCGTAAGATTATCCCAACCGGACTGCCAGAAACGGCACTAACATCTCGTCGGGGGACAGGCCGCCGTGGCGGCCATATAAGTGATCGTCTTTGTTCGCCCACCACATATAAGCGTTCCCCCGTGCCAGCACTAGCAGGTCACCCAGGCGGTCGTGCAGCCGAGGGTGGGGCTTCCCTGGCCCTAACAACCCGGCGCTAACGGCGAAAGCCGGGTCCAGGAACACAAACTGATTCGGCCATGTCCGCTCAATATACTCGCGCACCGCCTCGCCCTGCCCGGGGCGCAGGTAGAGGTACATCAGGCGGTTTTCGCCGGTCGGCAGGATATGCAGGCGACGCACCAGGCTGGGATGGTTGCGCAGGTCGTAGTGTGGGTCGGGTTGAGTGGCAATCTGCCCGTGGTCAGCGACCAGGATGAACAAGGTGTCCGCCCGCCCCGCACCGTTCAGGCGTTCCAGGAATAGCCGTTCGAAAGCGGCGGTAAAACTAACAAACTCCTCAACCGTGCGTTCATCGTCCGGGCCATACAGGTGAGAGAAATGGTCTACCTCTCCCCAGTAGACCCAAAAGTAATTCCGCTCGTGCGTGTGGCTTTCAAAAGTCTTGCGCAGGTTGACCCACAGGTCGGCAGGGGTGTTGAAGGTGCTTACCTCCGCCTTCCGAAACAACATCTGGGAGAGGCCCGAACGGCCGATGCTTTGGTGTTGGAAGGCATAGGTCTGGACCCCATAGCTCGCCAGGTGAGTATCAAGGGTCTGCAGTTTCATAAAAGTCTCTGGGGTGAATCCAGCGCGTTTCAGGCTGCCGACGTCACCCTGGAAGCTGATCGGGGCGTGTAAGATCGTGTTCGCTACCACGCCGTATTCTTTCAGCCACAGCTCATAGCCAGCGATACCGTGCTCGGCTGCGCTGCGCCCCGTCCACAGGCTGGTTAGGGCAGCGGAGGTGGTGCTGGGCATGATCGAGGTCAACGGAACCAGTAGCCCATCCTCGGCCAACTTACCCCACACAGGGGTGGTTCCATTGGCAACCCAGCGCTTCAGCCTGTGCAGTGACAAGGCATCCATCAACACCAGCAGGACATGCCGCACCTCATCTCCGATCCCAACGGTGAGCTCTGTAAGCAATGGTGTGGCCCCCATCTCTGGTACCCCCAGCCAGCGGCAGATGCTGGCCGGGATATTAACCACGGACTGCCCGGTGTAATCCGGGTAAAGGAACCCTTCTCCCAGGTCTAGGCCTGGCAGGCGGTAAGTCTGTAAATGCGGCAAATGATCTGCAGTCAGGTCAGGCATTGGGTTTGCTCCGGCGTGGTTCAAGGAGGGTTTGATATAATGGCAAGACATTCGCTGGCGTCACCAGGATCGGCGCGCCAATCTTACCGCAAATTCGAAGTTTACTCCAGAAATGCGATCCCTTTTGCTTAACGTTGCCTTTATGCTGGTTCTAGCCCTGGTTGCCTGTGAGGGGACGCCTCCTGTTACACCGGCTCCCGGAACCCAAGGCTCGGTTCCCACCCGCACCCCGGCCGTGACAAATTTTCCACCCCCTGTAAGCCAGGCCACCGCCACGCCGACTCCGGTCCCCGTGATCGAGATAGATACGGAGACGCTGGGCGGTGTGAAGGTGACCTTCTGGCACGCCTGGTCTGGCCCAGCCGGGGAAGCCATCCAGTCCCTGGTCGAGGCCTTCAACGCCGAAAACGAGTACGGCATCGTCGTCGAGAGCGCCTATCAGGACAACTACAACGATCTCTACGACAAAATCGACAACGCGATTCTAACCGGCGATCTCCCCAGCCTGGCAGTGGCTTACAACTACCAGATCCAGGATTGGGATGCCAACCCGGGACTCGTGGCTGATCTGGAGCCTTATGTAAATGACCCTCAATGGGGGTTAACCCCCGCAGAGCAGGCCGACTTCAACCCCACTTTCTGGGGGCAAGAGGTCATCGATGGTAAACGAACCAGCTTCCCCGCCCAGCGCTCGGCGCAGCTGATCTACTACAACCTCACCTGGGCCAGTGAACTGGGTTTCGATGCGCCGCCAGGCTCACCCGATGAGTTTAAGGAGCAGGCCTGCTCCGCAGCCCAGGCTAATAAAACTGACGCTGACCCGCAGAATGACGGCACGGGTGGCTGGGTCGTGAGCACGACACCGTCTGCTGTATTAAGCTGGATTTACGCCTTTGGGGGAGAGGTGATCGACCCACTGGGTGCTGGTTACCGCTTTAACACGCCCCAAACGGAAGCAGCCCTGACCTACTTGAAAGAACTGTACGATGCCGGTTGCGCCTGGCAGTCAGCGGATGACTATCCGGATGAGGAGTTTGCTGCACGCCGGGCATTATTTGTCACCGGTTCGCTGGCCGATCTCTCCTTCCAAACAACGGCTTTTGAACGCGCTGGCAATGCTGACCAGTGGACCGTGCTCGCGTTTCCCTCGCCTGAGAAACAACCTGTCATCGATGTCTACGGGCCTTCGTTCGTCTTATTTGAGGCGACGGTGGAGGAAAAATTGGCCGCCTGGCTGGTGGTCAAATGGCTAACTTCCCCAGAAAATCAAGCCAGGTTTATTGCCGCCAGCGGAACGTACCCCATTCGTTCTTCCACGCTGGATCACTTAGGAGAATACGCCGCTGAACACCCCCAATGGTCGGCTGCCCTGGAGCTCTTACCCTTTGCCCAGAGCGAGCCAGGCTACGCCTCCTGGAGCGTGGTGCGCTGGGTGGTGAGCGAAGTCGGCACCCAGGTCTTCCGCTATTACTTCACCGCCGATCGCATTCCAGCCACCCTGGAGCTGATGGACGAGACAGCCGCCGAGCTACACGCTCGGAGTGGCGAGTAAGCCAGGACCCTCATGACCGAACTCCCCCGCGTGACTATCTATAGCGACGGCGCGTGCGACGGGAACCCCGGGCCAGGCGGCTGGGCTGCCCTGTTGCGGCATGGAAAGCACGAGAAGGTGCTCTCCGGCTCCGACCCCGAGACAACCAACAACCGTATGGAGCTGACCGCTGCGATCCAGGGGTTTGCGGCCTTGAAACAGCCCTGCCAGGTCGATTTCTACACCGATTCGGAATACGTGCAGCGCGGCATCACCGAGTGGCTGCCGCGCTGGCGGGCGCGGGGCTGGCGGCGCAAGGGAGGCGTCTTGGCGAACGTTGACCTGTGGCAAGCCCTGGACGCCGCTATCCAACCCCATACCATCGAATGGCACTGGGTGCGCGGTCATGCTGGCGATCGTCACAACCAGCGCGTGGACAGATTAGCGAAGAAAGCTATCGCACAAAGATAAGGGTACTTTTTTCCCATTGTTGGAAAGGGGAGGAATTGTGCATACTGAATATATGTATTAATTCCATCGATGTAAGATCAATTCAATAAGATGAAGAACTTTTGCTTTGCCGCCAGCCTAATTTTCTTCTTGCTCCTCTTTCCCTTGGGTGGCCAGCCTGGATCAGCCAGGGGGATGGTGTCTACGCCCCAAGCCGATCCAGACCTTTGGCTATCTACCCAACTCAAGGCGCACTCCCCAGCTTACTCCGGGTGCGGCGACATCATCGCCCCCATCATCAACGCCGAATACGAACAACGCGTGGTCGACCTGGTGAACCAGGCCCGCGCTGAAATTGATCTGCCGCCCCTCAAGCGAACGGAATCCCTGGACCAGGCCGCCCGCTATCAAACGACAGACATGGGACAAGACAACTACTTTGACCACGACACCTACGATCGCGTGGCCGGGGAACTGGTTTATGTCTGTAACACCTGGGAAAGAATTGCAACCTATTACTCAGGGGCAAATGCAGAGAATGCCGGCGCTGGCTACGAGACCCCCGAGGCGGTAATGGCCGGGTGGATGGACAGCCAAGGCCACAGGGACAATATTCTCAACGACTACAGCCGCGAGATCGGAGTTGGCTATTTCGCCGGGAGCGGTGACTTTTACCACTATTGGATTCAGGATTTCGGCGCCCGCAGCGAGGTCTATCCCCTGGTCATCAACCGGGAAGCCACCACCACAGATTCGCGCTCTGTCTCGGTGTATATATACGGTGAAGACCTGTGGCAAGAGATGCGCCTGCGCAATGAGGCTGGCGACTGGAGCGCCTGGAGACCCTTCCAGGCTAATCTCGACTGGCAGCTCAGCGCTGGGATCGGCGAGCACGCCGTCTCCGCTGAACTGCGCGCCGGGAGCCAGACAGTCGCCAGCAGCGACACGATCTACCTGGCCAGCGCCGGCAGCCCCCCTGGACTTGGGAACTTACCTGACAGCCTGGCGTTCACCTACAGCATCCCTGACCAGGAACTGCTCCCCGCATCCCAACAAGTGACGCCGCTCAACGTCGGCAACGAAGACCCGCTGAGCTGGGAAGTCACCGCCCAGGGGACTTTCTTCACCGTCGAACCGCTCCAGGGAACTACACCTGAATCGATCACCATCACCCCCACGGACTTCGATCGGGATAAGCCCAATATCTATACTAGCACAATCACCATCACGGTGGTGAATCCGGCTGGCACGGCAAGTTCGCCGCATATCATTACCCTGACCTTGCGGGTGGTCGATACCCAAATTTTTCAGACCTACCTGCCGGGAGTCCAGAACAGGCAAAGTCAAATGGAAGCAAATTCTGCTGGTAAGAACAATGAATAGCTGAATATACCAGGCTGGTGAGATACAGGTTATTGCCAGGCGTATGGTAATGTCAGATATAATGGGCGACGATGAACCGCTATTATCACGCCGTGCGCCGGCCCGTCAGACGGCCAAAAGCGGACGATTACCTGCTGCTCACCCTGCTCAGCTTTGCCCTTTCGGTTTCGCTCACCCGGTTGATTTTAGAATTGACCGGCTATCCGCAGCTGGGAAGCGGTACACTGCATATTGCGCACATGTTGTGGGGTGGCCTGTTGTTGTTCATCGCCGCCCTGCTGCCGCTGATCTTTGCCAACCGATGGGTGTATTGGGTAGAGGCGGTCCTGGCTGGGGTAGGCGTAGGCCTGTTTATCGACGAGGGGGGCAAGTTCATCACCCAAAGCAATGACTACTTATACCCACCCGCCGCGCCGATCGTTTACGCCTTCTTTCTGATCTGTGTACTGGTGTACTTACAGATTAACCGCCCCCTATCCCGCCATCCACGCGCTGAACTCTACGCAGCCCTGGAGATGATGGAAGATGTACTCGACCATGACCTGGATGCGCGTGAAAGGGCGGAGCTCGAGGCGCGCCTGTGCTATGTTGTTGCACAGAAAGATCATCCCGAACTGGCCAGTCTGGGGGCAAAGTTGCTCGACTACGTGAAAGGAGAGCAGATCTATATCGCCCCTCCCCCGCCAGATTATTTAAAGCGTTTGCAGGCGAAGCTGCTCGCTTTGGAAGCGCGCTATCTGGATCGGGCGCGTTTCCGAGCCCTCCTTGCGCTTGGTCTGGGCGCCATGGGGTTGGCTTCAGTCGTCATCCCTGGCCGATTAATCGCCTCTAGCCTTGAGCCAGGTTCAATCGGCTCCACGTTCATGTTCCTGATCGAGTCTGTAAAAAATCCCACTTTCGCCTTTGTCTATTGGTTTTTTTTGCTCCAGGTAATTCAAGGCCTCTTCGGCCTGTTTTTAATGACTGGAGCGGTGCTGCTGGTGACAGGACGTGAACGGCAAGCGTTAAGGTCCAGCTACTTCGCCTTGCTCGTGTACCTCACCATGGTCAACCTGTTGATGTTTTACTACTACCAGTTCTCTACGATCATTTCAGCGATCATCCAGTTTGTGCTGCTGCTGGCGGTGCTGTACTACCGGCAAAGATTTCTCTCCTGACATTACCTGCAAATTATTAGCGACTGGTAGGCATCCATTTATCAGCTTCAGGCGCTGCTGGCTTCTACCCCTTAATCCGTTTGCGAGTTTGCAGCACCATGCGCGTGAATTCGACCACGTGCTGCAGAGGCTGGATATGGCTGCTCTCACCGGCATAGATGGTGCGGATGGGCACCCAATCCAGCGCGTAGCCTTTTTGAACACAGACCACGATCATCTCAACTTCAAACTGAAAACCATGCTCCTGGCTGGCCAGCATGGCTTCCATCAACCGGCGGCTGATCAGGCGGTAACCCGACTGGTTATCCTGGACCGGCCGACCCACCGCCCAGGAGAAGCTCCAACGCCCCAAAGTATTGGCCACCCGACGCACGGGTGGGATCTGGCTGAAGTCACGCGCCCCGATGATCAAGTCAACCTCCTGCTCCTGGTATGCCTGGAGAAATTTCGGGATCTCGGCCGGGTCGTGCTGCCCGTCGGCATCCAGGGTGAGCACAGCGGCATAGCCCTCGGCGATGGCCTTGAGAAAACCGGTCTTGAGCGCCACGCCCTTTCCCTGGTTGGGTCTCTGACTCAGCACCGTCGCTCCGCTTAGAGTAGCTACGGCGGCA
>Ga0154886_1012_pt1 | contig 13322 bp, 13 predicted proteins | sample Rifle2008BG19ft_FD_105858 | JGI IMG/M metagenome (GOLD analysis project Ga0154886, IMG submission 105858) | Chloroflexi bacterium RBG_19FT_COMBO_55_16
TGTTCACACTCAAACTTTTACCAGCAGTTCTACTTTTTGTTAAGGTCCAGGTTTTTCGGTCAGAACTCTAAACTCAAGTTATATGAGCAATGTATATAGATTAAGAGAAAGAAGATAAATGGCTGAAGCTAATCCTATTAGAACTATGAGCATCACATAATCCAATGTTCTAAGCGGTTGGATTTCAAAGAATTCCCTGGCTGGCTTGGTGAGCGAGAAACCACGCGCCTGGAGCGCATCTCCGATTTCGCTTGACCTGTGCAACATTGTTGCGACCAATGGCACAGACATGAGGGCAATATTTCGCAATACCCCGAAAATGCTTAATTTCTTCATATTAATACCCCGGGCAACTTGCGCTTGTCGAATAGTTTCAAAATCCATAAGGGATAGGCTCAAAGTGCGAAATACGATGGAAAGAAAAAACCGACTTATATATGGCATCCGGAGCTGTTTTAAAGCAGCGGCAAGCTCATTATCTCTGGTGGTCATAACAAGCATAAGACTCATGAATACCATAGCAGCGTAACCAAGTACTTTCGTTCCCGCAACCAGGGCATTTTTATCGGAAAGGATAAATGTGTACGGTTTCCAGAACGAGAAAGTGGAAAATATCAAGCCAGGATTCGCCGTGAAACGAGTGATGAGTATTGCCAGCACTATTGCAATAAAGAGTCCCCGAGCGATTTTTTTGGTTATTACATAATGGCCTACCAATGTTACTAAAAAGACAACCGTGGAAACCCAGATGCCGACATCGATTTTCCCAGAATATACTTGCCAACTAAGGTAGGTATGGGTGCCCGGTACCGGTGTAAAAGCAACCCAGGTGATGAAGAGAAATAAAAACATTGGGAAGATAATCACCAGGTAAGATTGAAACAACCAACGGCTCACGCCACCGAGAGACAAAGTAATTAAGGCAAGGATAAATAATGACCCGGCCATAATCGGATCCGGATTCTTCTCATCCATCACTCTAACGATAATGAATGACAAAATCAGGATCCCCAGGAATTTGGTTATAACGTGCAGTTTGGACAACGGCGCACCAAGGCGCATTGAGAAAAGGAAGGTGCGCACATACCTCATACGGGTATCCTTTCCACTTGATTGGGTAGTTGCTTCAGGCATCTTATACTTTTTCCTCTTGTATCAATTTATCCAGCGCAGCTTTCCATGAATCGAGTAATGTTGTCAGCTTTTTTGATGATTGTGGGTAGTTATTAAAGTAGCTGTCGACCTGTTCTTTTAACTCTTGATGCACATCTTTTTCAGGAACTGTAGCCAAGGTTCCATTGTCAAGGATCACCTTTCCATCGATAATGACATACTTGATAGATGATCCAGTTTCGCAAAATACTAAGTATTGCATGGCATCCGTCGCGGGAGTCCAGAAACTTTGGGCGAGATCCAGTAATACAAGGTCTGCCAGATAATCTTTAGAGATTCGCCCCAGGTTGTTTGGGTATCCCAAAACCTTGGCTCCAGAAAGTGTGCTGGATTCGATAACTTGTCGAGCACTCAACCAGGCATTCGTCTCCCAAATTGCTGGTGAATGTAACAATCCCATGAGCTTCATAGCAGTAAACATATTTTGGTTATCATTGCTGGCAGCGCCATCGGTTCCCAGCGCCACATCGACACCACGAGCCAGCATTTGTGGGATTGGTGCAATCCCGCTTCCAAGCCTGAGATTACTTACTGGATTGTGGACAATAGTCGTATCCGTTCGCGCCAATGAGCTAATCTCATCATCGCTGATCCATACACCATGGGCTATCGAAGTGTTGGGACCCAAAATTCCCATCTCTTCTAATTCCAAGATCGCTGGGCGTCCATAGATTGAAAGGCACACCTTACTCTGAAGGCATGTTTCAGCCAGATGGAGGTGAAATCCTGTATTAAATTGTTGCGCCAGTTCCAGGCACCCCTGCAACAGGTGGCGAGAGCACCATTGAGGTCCTCCTGGGCCAGGCAAGCACTTCAAGCGCCCGTTTTCTTTAAGGTGCCAGCGTTCAAAGAAATCTTGGAGTAAAACCAGCAAATCCGAAGACACTGCTCGATTCTCTTGGTCTTCTTCCAGGAGCGCCAGACGTGGTTCAGCCCGGACAGCATACTCCAGTATCAGGTTTTGATCTTCGACCAGGGGAGCCAATCCTACCCGCATCCCGGATTCTGCGTATGCATGCATGGCAGCATCTAAGCCCTCCAACGTGAGAGATTGTGCCATCCAGAAATGGTCCAGCACAGCGGTGGTCCCAGAGCGGATCATCTCAGCGGTACCAGCCAGTGTTATTAAGTAAATCAGACGGAGAGGGAAATTGGCTCGATGGGCAAATTGTTTAACCAGCCAGAGTTCAAGGTGAAGTTGTTCGACAGTGGCACGAAGGATGTTTTCCGGCGAATGAGTATGAGAATTGATCAAACCAGGTAGAGCCAGTAATCCTTGACCATCAATAACGCGATCCGAATTGGCTATCGCACCTGTCGATTGAACAGCTGCAATCCGATGATCACAGATGAGAATGTCTTGATGTTCAATGTAACCCTTCGGGCTTGAACTATCTAGAAGAGAACAGTTCTGAATTAATGTGGTCATCATGATGAGCCATTGATATCCTGGGAAGGTTGTCCCCAGTCATATCCATATTTAACCAATTTAAGCACTTGAAGCGTTTCCGTTCGTTGAATACCGGGAATCTGTCCCAGCACATCGGTTACGAAATTTAACAATTCCTCATTGGACTTGAACCAGGCTTCAGTCAAGATATCATATCTACCCAAGGTTAATCCAATGAACCGTAATCCGGGAAGATCAAGGAGCGCCTTCACAATAGAATTCAGAAAACGGTGCTCAATTTGCATTCCAATGAGAGCCATGATGGTATAACCAAGCCGAAAGGGATCTGCGACGACGGTGCTGCGCAGAATTCCTGTGTCAAACAGGGATTGGCGCCGGCGACGGATTGTGGATTCGCTTGCATGGAGCACCTGCGCCAGCGCTTTATTAGTTTCATCAGGATTTGCAAGTAAAAGAGAAATTAGTTTTCGATCAAGTTCGTCCATATATATTCCTTCTTATTATAGGGAGTTATAAACGTTGTGTCAACAATATAGCTATATTATAAATAAAAACGTCATTTAATAACAGTATTAAGACTTTTTTATTCAATACCAGAAGTTTTATCGTGGTACGTGTCTGAATATTTGAAACTGAATCGGGGTAAAAACTATCAAGCGCTATCACCGCTCCATGAAGAACATGGTGAAGCTGCAGAACTTCTACTTCCCCAGGGAATTGGAGTGAGAGATCGCCAGCTTTATGGCGGATTACAACCACGAACGCAACCACAAATCGCTGGCAAATGTCACCCCTGTGGTTGTTTATTTCGGCAGAGAATTGGAGGTAGCGATCAGGCGAGAAAAGAACGAGAGACGTATATTACAGGAAAACCACTTGAAGAACTTGCAGGCAGTGGCTGCAGAATATTATTGGCGAGGGTGTCTCTCAGGAAAAGGCACCTTTTGTTTTTGTTCTGGAGATATACCGCCGTTTAATTAAACAGCTTTCGGGAGGATTCCCCAGGGTCATTGTTCAGGCGCTTCCTTCCGGCTGGCGAGATACGTCAGCAGGAGAACGACCACAATCAGCAGCTGGCCGGCGATCAAACCCACCAGTTCGGCTTCAAAGATCAAATCCCGGCCTTTAGCCAGGGTATCCCCGAGGATAAAGGCGATGGCATTGGAGATATCAAACAGGTGGTCGGTGATGTAGGCCGTCGCCGTAAGCGCCAGCGCAGTGAAGGGGATCGCCAGAAGCAATGTCCAGAAAACTGCCAAGAATTGAGCCTTTTTCATGGTAACCTCCTCTGCTAATACCTCACGGTTCCGATAAGACCTAACTAGTTCGTGGTGCAAAATTGCTCTATGCGCCGTCCCCGGCGCAGGTTTTGCCGCCGAGGACGGCGGCTTGAGCGCGTTGCACACCAGAAACTAACTATAGGATATAGAATTTTTGCGGGAAGGTCAATAGGGGAGAGAGGGGATTATTTAGTTAGTGAGATCACCCTATATCGAGGCCAGAAGCCAGTTTCCGGAAACCAGGTTTCTATCAGGCTTCAATCAGTCCCTTGCGGATGGCATACTTGACCAGTTCCCCCCGGCTGTGCAAATTGAGTTTGCGCATCAAGTTCTCGCGATGGCGGGCGACGGTGTGTTTGCTGATCACCAGCTGATCGGCGATCTCATCATTGGTGAAGCCCTCCGCCAGGAGACGTAACACCTCTTGTTCGCGCTCGGTCAGGTTGTCCATGGCGGATTTCACCAGCCCCTCTTCTGCCCGGCTGAGAAAGTCAGAAACCAGGGCTTTGGCCAGGGAGGGATAAATATAGACCTCGCCAGCGTAGGCTGCCTGAATGGCCGAAATCAGGTCCTCCGGCGCGGCGCGCTTGGGCACGTATCCGGTGGCGCCTGCCTTGAGCATCTCAAAGAAATATTGTTCGTCTTCATGGATGGTCAGGGCGACGATAGCCATGTCTGGGAAGCGGTGCTTGAGCTGGCTGGTGACTTCGATGCCCGAAATGTCTGGCAAGGTGATATCCATCACCACCACCTGTGGTGAGAGTTCCTGCGCCATGGCGATGGCCTGGCTGCCGGTGCTCGCCTCACCAACGATGACCATGTCCGCCTGGCTCTCGAGCAGCATGCGCAGGCCGGTGCGCACCACTTCATGATCTTCTACGAGCAGGAGACGGATGTCAGTCATTTTCAGCCGTTCCGGGTTTTAATATTACTTGAACCTCAACCAGCGTGCCTGCACCGGGCTGAGAATTTATCTTGCAAGTGCCACTGACCAGTGCGGCACGTTCCATCATCCCGAGCAATCCCCAGCATGGGTGCTGCATACCCGCCTTGAGCGTAGCATCGACATTAAAACCTTGCCCGTCATCCTCTACCTGAAGGCTGGCCAGGGTTTCCGATAGAGAAAGGCGGATTTCAGCGTGACTGGCATTGGCATGGCGCACCACATTGGTGATCGCTTCCTGAGCGATACGAAACAAGACCACCCTGACGTTGAGAGGCAATTCTCGACCGTTGCCAAGCGAGTTGAGGTTGACCGGCAGCCCGAAGCGAGACGTGGTTTCGCGGGCATACCAGTGCAGGGCAGCCAACAAGCCGAGATCATCTAAATGAGGAGGACGTAAACCGGCCACTATCCGCTGCAACTCGTCCAGGCCATTTGTCGCCAGGGATTGCAATTGCTCAGCCTGTTGCTCGGCGCGTTGCGGGTTATTCTCGATCATCTTACGCAGACCACGCAGGCCCAGGCCCAGGGCGGTCAGCGACTGGCCGGTCTCGTCATGCAGCTCTTGGGCGATGCGCTGCCGCTCGGCCTCTTGCGCCTCAACGGTGCGATGCAGCAGCTCGGCGCGCAGCTCTTCCAGGCGGCGGCGCTCAGCCAGCTGGGCTTCGCGCAGCGTATTGATCTGGCGCTGGTTTTCAACTTCGAATGCCCGTAAAGAACGGATGACAAAGACAGCCGCCATGCTGGCCATGGCTGCCCGGAACACCTGCACCGGGAAACCGAACCATTGGATGAATTGAAGCGCATTCAGGAACTGGGAAGGGAAGATGCTACTTGGGGAGGCGAAGAGCTGGCCGATCCCGCCGTACATCCCAAAAGCCAGGGCAGCCAGGGCAACATCGCGCCCGAAACTCTGCATGCCAGCCCGGAAGAACAGCCGCCGCTGGATCAGCAACCCCCAGGCAGTGAGGGCTGCGCCAGGGATCGCTAATGAGTAACGGGTGTAGACATCAGCTGAGATGGAGCGTCGCAGCTCATCGGGCTGCGTAGAAAAGACCCAGACCAGCCCCAAAAGCCAGATGACGACGCTTATCAGCAAGATCAACCGCCAGAGATTTGGTTTGACGATCCCGGTGATCAACCTGACACCAAATGCAATTAAGCAAAAGAAGGAAGCGGCCAGCAACACCAGTCGAACGGTATCCACCATGTCTGGAGGATGGTACTCAGGTTGGGCGCTGACCTTGATCAGCAAGAACATCTCGAACCATTCATGCCCCCCATGGATCAACCCAAACCAGCCTAGAGGGCGCAGCGCTCGGGCGAAATCGAGCTGTGTGGAGCGGCTGATCTCGAGCAAGATCGCCAGCCCCATGCTGAAGAAGGACAGGCCATAGAAGAAAAATACACCGACGATATTGCGGGTGAAGAACTCAGCGAGCATGGTATGAGCCTTACCGGAAAATGTCAGACTACGGAAGTCTGTTACTTCTCCGGCGCTCCGGCCTCGATCCAGGCGATGACCTGGTTCAATTCGTCGATTGTCAACTGGCCGGGATGTTTGCCCGTTAGCTGGACCTGCACCAAACGGCTGGCATCGGAGTCGCCGGGAACGATCGCCGGGCCGCTCTTGCCGCCTTTGAGCGCCTGCTGGTAGGTCGCCAGGCTCAAGTCTCCCACGGCGGTCACGCCATGACAGGTGCTGCAGCGGTTGCGAAAGAGGCCTTCGTATGTTCCAGCCCAGGTATCCGCCCCTACCTCCGCGCCAGGCAGGATGGTTGGGGTAATCGTAGGAGTGGGGCGTGGTGTTGGAGTGATGGGAACGAAGACCTGGACGGTTTCGCCCTGGGGGATAGTGGTGATGGCAGTCTTTTCGAAAGTGACAAACCGGTACAGGCTAAACCCCAGGATTACAGTCAGCAGACCGGCAATGGGGAAGTAGAGGCGCTGCCGCCGGCGCAGGACGCTGTGGGGTGGGCGTTGCGCCACTTGACCGGCTTCAATCTGGGCCAGTTCGCCGGGGTGCTCATGTTCCATCTCCTCCCGGGAGAACTTTCCGGTGAACATGCTCTTATTGAAATGGCGCAGGTGGACGTGGTAGAAATGCCAAAGGATGATCGACAACACTGCCAGGATAGCCTCTCCACCATGGGCGGCTTTGGAAGCGGGGACGATGGCGCCCGGTAAATTGTGTGTCGCAGCGATCGGGTTCCACATAATAAAGCCGGTGATGGCCATGATGATCGTCCCCCACACTACCGCCAGGTATTCCACTTTCTCGCCGTAGGAGTAGCGCCCATAATAAGCCTTGTGCCTGCGCTGGTTGAAATAATAGCCGAGGTCCTGGAAGAGGTGTTTGAAGTCCTCCAGGAGAGGTACCATAGACAATGGGGCGCGCAGCACGGTTACCCGATACAATACTTCGATAACGTGCAGGATGCCAACGGTCGACAGAACGATGGCGGCTACATGGTGTATCAGGCGGGTGGTTTCAATCCCACCATAAATCCGGATCAACCCTTCGCTGATCGGGGCAAGCGCAAACATCTGTGGCAGGCCGGTCAACGCCAGGATTGTAAATGAAATCAACAAAACCATATGTTGGATGCGCTGCAGAAGGTCGAATCGAGTGTAGGTCTTGCTTTCCTTCACCGGATGTTCCGTGACTGAGGAGGTGGGGGTTGGCTCAATCATGGCTCACCTGCTCGTCGCCTTCGGGGGCTTCTGATGTTTCCGACAAGGAGTCAGCCAGTGGCGGTTGGCTTTCCCCAGCCAGGTCATCGGTATCTGCCGGCGGTTCGGTGGAAAGCTCGGCATCAGCAGGGGTTCCTGGGAGTGGCTCAACATTAGCAGGTATTTCCGGGGGCAGCTCAACAGAGGCAGGTGTATCCAGGGAAAGCTCCACAGTGGCCGGTAGCGCTACCTCTTTAAATCTTGGTCTGCCAACTCGGGTACGAACCAGTTTGGCAAAGTCGAGCAGCACCAAGATAGCCATGCCACCCAACACGGCGGGGATAAAGATCTTATAGAACAGGTTTACATAATACACGAGTGGATTATGCTCTGCGGAGGGGATGTAGTGCGACAGCCAGGCAGTCGGAAAGTTGGAGGTGGCATCGGGATGGCATTTCTGGCAGCGCAGGAGCAGGTTTTCCGAAGCGTGCAAGCCAAACTGCGGATCGTCGACGCGCTTGATGTCGTGGATGCCGTGACAATCGTAGCACACCGGTTTATTGGTTTCAGCGTCCGGGGATTGTTTTTCGAATAAAGTCACTGTCGTCCCGTGAAAATCAGCGACGTAGGTGTTAAGCACTTGCGTCGAGAGCCCATACTTCGCCATCAGCTGAGGGTCGGTGTGGCATTTAGAACAGATCAGCGGCGATTTCAAACGGAAGCTCGCAGTCCTCGGATCCTCGATGTTGTGTACGCCGTGGCAATCGATGCAGGTGGGCACGTCCGGGTTGCCTTCGCCGACCAGGGCTGAACCATGCACCGTGGTAAGGTACTTCTGGTATATAGCGTTGTGGCATTTAGCGCAGGTCTGCGGCACCCATACCCTGGCTTCCGGGGTTAATTCACCGCTGTCCGGATCGATGAGTTGGCGCACCTGGTGGGCTGTATGGCAGTCGGTACAGATCGCCGCCTGACTGTTGCCATTTGCCAGGGCAATGGCGTGGGCGCTATCCTGAGTGAGCTCGTACTCGCTGGCATGGCAGCGATTGCATGCCTGGTATAGCTGGAGGCTGGCGTCTCGGGCGTTTTGCGCGCTGAATGGCGGATGGGGATAATCCCCAACCGTGGTATGGCACTGGACACAGGCATAGCCCTTCTTCCCGTGGATCGAGGCGTTATGATCCTCGGCGGAGACATACAACTCAAGAACCTCCCCATTTTCGAGAGTCAGGGTTAGTCCAGGCGTTCCATGACAACCGAGGCAGACTTGATTACTGATCGATAACGGGGAGGAGGTTGTTTCAGCTGTTGGTTCTGCCTGCGGGGTCGGAGTGCTCGCCTGTGAGGGCGGCGCGGCATTGACCCTCGGGACGAGGCTGGTGAGCGAAATAGCCAAGAGTAGCGCCAGGGCTCCTAAGGCAATCCAGCTGAATTGATGGCGAGACGGCATTACTGGCTTTCTCCTGTTTCAGAATTCTCGGTGGGTTCGCCAGTCAGGCGCTGGTATTCTAGGGGGTGATATTGGCGGGTGTCGTGGGCATTAAGCCAGCCGGTGAACATGCTTAAGTTCAAGCGTTCAACGTGGACATGATAGAAATGCCAGATGATGATGAACACGACAGCCACGATCGCCTCTGTGCTGTGGGCCAGTTTGGCGGCAGGTATGATGCCTCCGGGGAAAAAACGCGTCCAGACTTCCGGGAACCACAGGATAAAACCTGAGACGACCATGATACCGACGGTGAAGAAGATAAACCAGTAGGTGAATTTCTGCTCAAAGTTGTACTTGCCAAAGGGTAGCTTTTTCTTCGATAAGAACAAAAGGTATTTGAAGCTCTGCCAGGCGTCGCGCACATCCTGCCAGGTGGGGAGCATATCGCCCGGTAGCTGGCGGCGCGCCAACATGTAAATAGCATGCCCCAGGTGATAGAACACCTCGGCAATCAAGAGCAGAGCGGCGATATGGTGGATCTGCTGCACCAATTCCACTCGTTCGGGCGTCGATAAAATGCTGTGGCTCCACGTCGCCGTGCGATATTTCTGCGGCAGTCCAGTAAGCAACAATACAGTCATACTGAGGATCAGGATGGCGTGTTCCCAGCGCTGACCGAGCTTAAAGCGCGCCAGGTGCACTTCGGTACGCACTTGCTCGGAAGCGGGCGGAAGAGGCGGGGTGGTCGGTTTCATCGCAGGCTCCTCTTTACACGCTCCACCAGGGAGTGGATAATCTGCAGAACAACATAGATGATCGAACCCCATAAGACGACGGGAGAAAAGATCGAATAAAAGGCATCGGTGTAAAATACGAACGGCGTACGCTCCAGGCTGATGCGGTTATGCCCGGTCCAGGCGCCGGTCCAGTTCGGGCCAGCCTGCGGGTGGCACTTCTGGCAGGTGGCTAACAGGTTGGCTGGATTAACCGTTGAAGCAGGGTTATCGGTAGCCAAGATATTATGCACCCCATGGCAGTCTGTACATACCGCGCTCTCATGCCAGATGGTCGGCCAGTTAGCTTTATAGATAGAGATATCAACCCCATGCCAGGAAAGGTTGTAAAGGTTGTAAACGTCGGTCGACAAGCCGTATTTACCCATCAGTTCCTGGTTAGCATGACAGCCGGCGCACAGTTCAGGGGACTCAACGCGAAATTGAGAAGTGCGCGGGTCCTGGATATTGTGCACACCGTGACAGTCGGTACACACCGGCACATCAGGATTATCCTCCTGGATCAGCGCCCCGCCGTGGATGCTGGCCTTGTAATCCACGAAGATTGCTGTGTGGCATTGGCCACAAGTGGCTGAGATATTCGCCCGGGGTTTGTCAGGCTTTTGGACATCGTGCGCGCCGTGACAATCCGTGCAGATCGGCGCGTTCAGGTTTCCGGCGTTGGCAGCCTGGGCGTGCATGCTATCCAGGGTCTTGGTGTAATTATCGGAGTGGCACTTCTGGCAAGCCTGGTAGTAAGCACGGGCCAGTTCTCGCCGGCTTTGGTAATCCAGCTTGGGGTGAGGGTAAGTCGTGATCTGTGTGTGGCAAGCCTCGCATTCGATCCCCAAAGGGCTGTGGATCGATTTACCCAGTATCTCTGGTGAGATAAAAAGGGAAAGGGTCTCTCCACTGGGTAATTCCAGGCTTAGATCGGGATTATTGTGACAGCCCAGGCAATAGGCCTCGGTCTCTTGTGCCGGTTCTCCGGCTCGGACGGAGGGGATGATCAAAAAGGAGGTTAATAAGATTAAAACAACTGCAAAAAAGACGGCAAGCCAGTTGCGGTGACATTCAAACCTTTCCATGCGCCTGCCCTCCTTCTAGTGGGTTTTGGTTATTCCCATTGCCGCCGTCATCCCAGTCTGGAGGTGGAGGAGGAGGTTCGGCGACCAGTTTCAGCCGGCGTAGTAGATAGGAGATGCCCAATATGACCGCCAACGGCACCAGGCAGCGCAGGATGAAGATTAGAGTAATCAAGAACGGATTCGCATCAGCTCTATTCATAAGCGATTCCTCCTCCACGGCCAGCCAGGCGGCGTGCAGCAAGTAGCATTACCCGTTGCACTTTTTCCTCTACTTTCCAGCTATCGAAAGTATAACGCATTATATATTCACCAATCCAGGAAAGTATTCCAATATTCTCAAAGCCGAGTGTGCTGCCATCAGGATAAGATCAGCAAAGCATGACCGCAATTGGCGGGCATGCTTCGTTTTTACCGGATTCGATCCTTCAGCAGGTTTGGAAACCGATAAAAAATCCGGCTGAAGCCTCGAATCCGTGTAGATTGCATGTTCTGGGCCGGAGACCCACTACGAATGCTCCTGATTTCCAAATAAGGGCAGATAGCGCGTCCCAAGGGTCAACATGACCAGAGCATAGCCGAGAATACCAACCGCGACCCCCCATTCCACCAGGGCAGGTGAATAAACCCCAGGCGGCAGGTGGTAAAGGGTGCCCGGCGAATAGGAAAGCGGGACATATAAGCCGGTGACAGTGATGTTCCAGCGGTTGAAGATCACACCCAGAACCGCCAGAAATGCACCCAACACGAGGTAGAACGGCCGGCGGTTGAAGCGTGGGAGCAGGAAGAATATTATCGGGATGACGATCCCGATAATCACCTCCCCAAACCAGAAGCCGAAGTTATAGGGAGTCTGCTGGTTGAGCAGGTGTAAACCTTCGCTCACAGCAGGAGTCCTGCCATAGTAGGTGACCGCCGCCAAATCCCAAAACTTGATATAGGCATAGACCATCAGCCCAAAACCGCTAAAGCGAGCGATGGTGCGCAGGATAGTGTGGTCTATCCGCCGTTTGCCGGTGATCCATTCCAACACGTAGGCAACCGCCATTGTAAGCGCCGGCCCAACCGCCACAGCCGAGAGGATAAACATGATCGGCATGCTGGGCTTGAACCAAATGGGACGCGACTTGACGATGCCATAAGTAGCTCCTAACGAAGATTGGTGCAAGAGCGAAACCAGCACGCCAAGCAAGGCCAGGACAGGCGCGGCCTTGTGCAGGATTTGAGCGGCTCGCCGCATCCAGGGCCAGCGGTCGAAGAACTTCGTCTCGGTGATCACCGGGAGAAATTCAAGCACCATGATCGCCAGATAGATCGTGATGCACCAGGTGATCTCCCACAGCACGGAATGCACATTCCAGAACACCCACGGGTGCCAGAAGCGATCCGGCCGGCCGATGTCGATGATCAGGGTCAGGAGAGCTGAGGTATAACCGATAAAGCCGACAAACACTGCCAGGCGCACGATGGAGCGGTAGCGCTTCAAGCCAAACAGGTAAACCACAGCGGAGAGGGTGAAAGCTCCCGCGCCGAGCGCAATGGACGACAAATCAATGGTGATCCACAAACCCCAAGGGACGACGTCGTTCATGTTGGTGAGCACCAGGCCACGCGTAAACACAGGGATGGCAGAAACCACGCCGATCGCCAACAACAGACCCAAAAGGGCTAGCCAGGCCAGGAGACCTGGGGTTAGCGCAGGCGATTTGCGGACTTGGGTCGAGGCAGCCATGCTTACAAGCCCTCCTTGGGTGGGATATAGTACACATTTGGGTTTGTACCGAGGTCTTCGCGCAGCCTGAAGCTGGCATTACCCTCGAGCTCCTGGGAAATCTTACTGCCAGGATCATTCAAGTCGCCAAAGACACGTGCTCCCACCGGGCAGACATTCACGCAGGCTGGGGTGGCTTCGTAAGCTTCGCCGGGCATCAACCCTCTTTCCAACCCCGCATCGATGCGGTGGATGCAAAAGGTGCATTTCTCCACCACGCCCCGCGGGCGGCGTTCGACCTCGGCAATTCCCCAGGTGGGGATGAACTCGTTTACGTCAGTGCGTTTTTCCCAGTTGAATTTGCGCGCGTCATACGGGCAGGCCACTTCACAATAGCGGCATCCAATGCAGCGGTCATAATCCATCACTACCAGGCCATCCGAGCGGTGATAGGTAGCCTGCACCGGGCACACCTCCACGCAAGGGGCGTGTTCGCAGTGCAGGCAAGGACGGCTGAAAAAGAAGGGATTTCCACTGCTACCTCTCTCCTCCACAACGATGTTCCAGGCCATATCAGGAGCGACATCGTTGGTGGCGGAACAAGCCCGCTGGCAGTATCCGCAGCCGATGCATTTATCCAGGTTAATCACCATCCCCCAGCGATACCCCACTCCCTCGGCGCGTTGCGCCGCTTCTACCGCACCCTCCAGCTGTCCCTGTTTCAGGTTGGCGAAAGGCGAAAGCGGCCCAGTGGTCAAGGCTTCAGCAGCCACCACCGAACCAGCCGCGGCTGCAGCCACCACCAGGAAGTCGCGGCGGGTGAGCTCGAGTTTAACTTTGG
>Ga0154886_1103_pt8 | contig 12093 bp, 8 predicted proteins | sample Rifle2008BG19ft_FD_105858 | JGI IMG/M metagenome (GOLD analysis project Ga0154886, IMG submission 105858) | Chloroflexi bacterium RBG_19FT_COMBO_55_16
ATGTACCCCTCGGGTTTGTCTTGCAATGCATCGAAGATAGCGAGATGCTCGGCGTCCAGTTTCGCCAGGGCGGCGATAGCGGTGCTTTGCTGGCGCAGGATCGGAGTGCGTTCGCCGCCGACCAGGACTGCGGGGATGCGCCGCCGGGGGGGAACGTTTTTCTCGGCGCGCAGGTTGCGGATGGCGCGCACCACGTCCATCACCAGGGTGAAGTCGGCGACAGCCTGGGCTTCCCAAGGGGCTGTGGGGGTTGGCTCCGGCCAACGAGCCACGATCAAGGCCTCTTCCCAACCCTCGTCAGGGGAGAGACCTGGGGCGGTTTCTGTGACCGCGCCCTTCAGGTGGCCCCAGATCTCTTCGGTGACGAAGGGAGTGAAGGGATGCAGCAAGCGCAGGCTGGTGTCCAGGACCTGCACCAGATTGCGGGCTGTGGTAATTGCGACCTGTCCACCCTCGGCCAGCTGCAGCTTGGCGATCTCGAGATACCAGTCGGCAAATTCGCTCCAGAAGAACTCGTAGATCTGCCGCCCCGCCTCGCCGTACTGGTAGCCCTGGAAGAGTCGCTCGACGTCGCGGATAAGGGTGGCCAAGCGGGCGTGGACCCACCGGTCGGCCAGGGTAAGTTCCTGGGAATAAGGCATAGGGAATTGGGGTAATTGCTCCCCTTGCCCTTTTCCCTTATCCCTGATCCCTTGTTGGCCAATCCCCTGAATTGAAGCGATCACAAAGCGGGCTGCGTTCCAAACCTTGTTGGCAAAGTTGCGGTTGGCCTCGACTTTCTTGATGCTTAAATTTGTGTCATTTCCCGGCGTGGAGCCAACCAGCAAGGTGAAGCGCAAGGCGTCCGTGCCCAGCTCGTCCATCACAAGCAGCGGGTCGATCACGTTCCCATAGGATTTGCTCATCTTCCGGCCGTTTTCGTCACGGATCAACCCGTGCAGGTAGACGGTGTGGAAAGGGATCTCCCCGGTGAATTCCAGCCCAGACATAATCATGCGCGCCACCCAGAAGAATAAGATGTCATAGCCGGTTTCCATGACGGAGGTGGGATAGAAGTATCGATAGTCGGGAGTCTCCTCGGGCCAGCCCAGGGTGGAGAAGGGCCACAGGCCGGACGAGAACCACGTGTCCAGCACATCCGGGTCCTGAATGATGTCGTTGTTCCCGCAGTGACTGCAGTTGGTTGGGTCTTCTCGGGCAACGGTCATCTCGCCGCATTGCTGGCAGTACCACACCGGAATGCGATGCCCCCACCACAGCTGGCGAGAGATGCACCAGTCTTCGATGTTCTCCAGCCAGTTGAAATACACCTTGGTGAACCGTTCCGGGATGATGTGGATGCGATCATCGCGCACGGCTTCCAGGGCGGCTTGTGCCAAGGGCGCGATGCGCACAAACCATTGGGTGGAGATCATCGGTTCGACGATCTCGCCGCCGCGCTGGGTGCGGGGGATATTGAGAGTGTATGGCTCTTCTTTGATCACCAGGCCGGCGGCGCGCATGTCTTCCCACAGGTTGACCCGGGCTGCGAAGCGATCCTGCCCGGCATATGGACCGCCGTTGGGGGTGACGCGCGCTGTTTCATCCAATACCGAGATGACCGGCAGCTCGTGGCGCAGGCTGATGGCATAGTCATTCGGATCATGCCCAGGGGTGATCTTCAGCGCCCCGCTGCCGAACTCGCGGTCCACGTACTCATCGGTGATGACAGGGATCTCCCGCCCCAGGATCGGCACGATTACCTTCTTCCCGACGAACTCCCGGTAACGCGAATCTTCTGGATGGACGGCAACTGCGGTATCCCCCAGGATGGTCTCGGGGCGGGTAGTGGCGACCGGGATGAAGGCTTTAGCTGATCCGACCAGCATGTATTTAAAGTAATATAGGGTTCCGGGCTCTTCAAAATATTCGACTTCCAGATCTGAAACCGCCGTTTTTAAGCCCGGCGACCAGTTGATCAGGCGCGGCCCGCGGTAGATCAACCCCTTCTCATACAAGCGCACGAAAGCCTCGCGCACGGCGCGCGAGAGGCCTTCATCCAGAGTAAAGCGCTCGCGCTCCCAATCGCAGGAAGCGCCCAGGCGGCGGATCTGCCCGGTGATGATACCTCCGAATTTTTCCTTCCAGGCCCAGGTGCGGCGTAGGAATTCCTCTCGCCCGATCTGCTCGCGGGTCAGGTTTTCTTTGGTCAGGGCTTTCTCCACCTGGAGCTGCGTGGCGATACCGGCGTGGTCGGTGCCTGGCACCCACAGGGTTGGGATACCTTTCATGCGCTGGTAGCGGATCATCAGGTCTTCCATCGAGACGAACATGGCGTGTCCCAGGTGCAGCTCGCCCGTCACATTGGGCGGGGGAATGGAGATGACGAAAGGTTTGTGGGTTGGGTCGAAGCCCGGGCGATTGGGATCGTTGGACGGCTTGAAATAACCGTTCTGCTCCCACCAGGCGTAAATGCGCTTTTCGGTGGATTTAAAGTCGTAGGCTTTCGGAAGAGGCGATATTGGCATTTTTTTCCTTTTTTAAGGGGTCTTGTGGATCCTCTGTGGTCATACTTTCTTTTGTGAGGTAATTGCTACACACAGCTTTCCTTCCGAATGGATGATCTCGAGATCGGGGTCGAAGCGTTCGACTAGCTGCACTGATTGGGCGCGGGTGATACTGTTCAGGTCGCTAGCCGCCATCTGGAGGGAAGCCAGCAGATCGGGCTGGCTGGTTGCCAGCTGCAGGCAGGGCAGTTGTGTTCCCAGGGGGAGATTGTGTTCGCTCTTGTAACGGCGAACAGCGGATGCGATTGCAACCAAAGTCTCGCCGAATGCTTCCGCCATGTCGTCCTCCAGGCTCTGATCCGCGATGGGCCAGGATGAGCGATGGATCGAATCGGTGCTCTTTTCAGGGGTCTCGTGGTGCGCATACAACCCCAAGTAGATTTCCTCAGTCACGTGCGGCAGGAAAGGGGCGAACATCTGGATCAGGTTGAGCAAGACGTGATGCAATGTGTAGCGTGTCGCTTCCCGCTGTGGATGGCGCTCATCATACAGACGCTGCTTGCACATCTCCAGGTAGTTATCGGTAAACTCGCGCCAGAAGAAACTCTCGAGATCGCTTTTCGCTGCGGCATAGTCATAATTTTCCATCAGCTGCGTGACGCGACGGATCAGGCGCTGGACACGCGAGAGAATCCAGCGGTCGGCGGGTGTGAAGGGCAGCTGCTGAGCTGGGGAGCTGGGGGACAAGGGAGAACCTGTGGGATCTGCGCTTAAGTATTCTGGGCTTGCATGTAGCCAGTTGCCGGCGAGAAAGGGTTGGCTGAAGCGGGCTACATTCCACAGCTTGGTGATCAATTTCGCGCCCATTTGAATTTTCTCTTCGCTGATCAGGGCGTCTTTGCCCAGGCCAGTACTGGCAGCCCAGTAGCGCACAGCATCCGCTGAGTAACGTTTCATCATTCCTAGCGGCGGTAGAGCACCGCTGCCGCGGCTCTTGCTGATCTTGCCCATGCCTTCCCCAGCGATCCCCCAACCGGATAAGGCAACTTCCTTCCAGGGGAGCTCAGCGAAGTGGAGGATTGACTTGGCGATGGTGTAAAAAGCCCAGGTTCGGATGATTTCATGCCCCTGCGGACGCAGAGAGAAAGGAAACACACGCCCGTAAAGGCCGTCTTGAATGTCTGTGGGGTAGTTCTTATAGCCTCCCACGATCTGAGGCGAGAGGGAGGAGGTAGCCCAGGTGTCAAAAACATCTTCCTCCGGGGAGAAGAGATTACTCCCGCAAGGGCAAGGCCTGGAGGGTTGGGACTCGAGCGGATCGACAGGCAAATCCCCTTCATCCGCCAACATCACCTCGCCACAGTCCCGGCAGTACCACAATGGGAAAGGGACACCGTAGTAGCGTTGGCGTGAGATACACCAATCCCAGGCCAGGTTTTCAACCCAGGAGCGATAACGGGCTTGCATGTGTTCTGGGTGCCAGCGCACCTGATCGCCAGCCGCCAGCAGGGCTTCTTTGAAATCGAGCAGGCGTACAAACCATTGCTGGCTCATAATGAATTCAATTGGTGTATCGCAGCGTTCGTGGACACGCACTGTCTGGTTGGTGGGCTGGCGCTGAAGTACCAGGCCGCCTTGCTCCAAGGCAGCCACGATCGCCTGGCGAGCCTTGACCACTGGCAGGCCGGCGAAACGACCGGCTGAAGCAGTCAGGCGTCCCTCCCGATCGATGGCTTCAATCAAGGGTAAGGTGTGGGTGTGCCACCATTCTTTGTCGGTTGCGTCACCAAAGGTACAGCACATCACCGCCCCGGTCCCCTTTTCCGGATCGGCTGCGGGGTCCTCTAAGATGGGGACTTGCCCTGCGAAGAGGGGAACGGAAGCCTTTTGCCCGACAAGCCCTGGGAAGCGTCGATCTCCAGGGTGGAGGAAGACAGCCACGCAGGCCGGCAACAATTCGGGGCGCGTGGTAGCGATCGGGAGAGTTTCGCCATTCTCCAGGGTGAACTTCAGGGTGACAAACTCGCTGGAGCGTTCCCGATCTTCCACCTCGGCCTGGGCAATCGCGGTATGGCATTCCGGGCACCAGATCGAAGGTGCCTTTTGGCGGTAAACCAAGCCCTTGCGATAAAGCTCCAAGAAAGACCATTGTGAAATGCGCCTGGATCGATCGTCTATGGTGCGGTAGGTATAACGCCAATCGATGGAGAGACCCAGGCGCTGCCAGAGCGCCTGGTACTCCCTCCCGGCCTGTTCGCTGACCTGCAGACATTTCTCGATGAAGGCTCGTCGCCCGATCTGTCTCGCCGTGACTCCCAGCGAGCGTTCCACCAGGCGTTCGGTGGGCAGGCCATTATCATCGTAGCCCATCGGGTAAAAGACATTGTCGCCTTTCATCCGCCGGAAACGGGCAAACAGGTCAGCGTGCGTATAGGAATAAATATGTCCCAGGTGCAGGTGGCCGGAAACCGTCGGGGGAGGCGTGTCGATGGAATAGACCGGTGCCTCGGCGTTCGGGGAAAAGTGATAGATCCCCGCCGCTTGCCAGAACTTTTGCAGGCGTGGTTCAGCTTCGCCAGGGTGAAAATGCTTGGGCAATGGCATATCCTTACACTCCGAAATAAATAAACCCTTCCGTCCCAAATGAGGACGAAAGGGTGCCCTTCCGCGGTACCACCTCACTTCGCTGGGCGTGTCCGCCGCAGCGCTCTTCTCACCCTGACCATCATCAGGGTTTCGCGATAACGGGCTGCCCGTGCCGGTCTACTTTCGATTTTTGCCATAAAACGCCTGGGGAAATCGATTTCTTCGGCAAGTGTTCTGGGCGACGTTCGGCGTACGGCGACTGCGGGGGCTCTCAGCCGATGGCCACTCCTTCTCTGTCAGCGCCTTTTTCGCCTACTCCTCCCAGAGAGAGACAGATAAGTCCAATCGATGGATACATTATACATAGTTTGATATCGCAAGTCAACAGCTTGTGGAAATTTAAGTTAAATTATGTAAAAAACTCTTGACTTTTGCACTAAATTTGTGCTATTCTTCACCCATTAATTGTCAATTGAATGACGGGACATTAATTTATTACTGGGTGAAGGAACTATGGTGCAACGCGAGCGTGTCGCTGAGAACGTTTATTCTTTTCAAAGTGAAGTATATGCCCAAGTTACTGCGGGGGCGGTGATCGGTCCCAACTGGGCGGTGGTTATTGATACCCTGGCGCTGCCTGAGGAGACACTGGAGCTGCGAAATTTTATCGAACAGGAGCTGCAGGTCCCTGTACGCTATGTGATTAACACTCACTATCATGCCGATCACACCTGGGGTAACAGCCTGTTCCCTGGCGCAACCATCATTGCTCACAGCTTGTGCCGGGAGTGGTTGGACACGCGCGGTCGAGCCTCATTGGAGGAAGCGCGTAAGCAGAGCACGATCTACAGGCAAGTTAAAATTATCCTGCCTCACCTCACTTTCTCGGAGGGCATCCTGAGCCTGCGAGTGGGTAAGAAGACACTTTCTTTTTATCCATTGCCAGGCCACAGCGCTGACAACCTCGGCGTAATTGACGAAGAGGATCGCGTGCTGTTTGCTGGCGATGTATTCATGCCTATGCCTTACATCGTGGATGGGAACATTGACGACATGATCCTATCTTTGAAGAAAATTGGCAAAATGGGTTTAGAGAACGTTATTCAGGGACATGGGGATATTGTGCTGCGCGGGGAGATCGATGGCTCCATCAAGGACAACTTGGCTTATCTCTCTGCGATCCGGAAGGCGGTACGCAAGGCCGCGCGCCGAAAATTTCCTCTTGATATGCTCTCTGAAGTTAAAGTCGAGGACTGTGGAAAGAGCCGGGTGCTGATCGGCGGCCTGGCTGAGGAGTTACACCGGCGTAACCTGCGTGCTCTTTTCGAGCAGATGTATGGCCGACCCCCCGAAGCGTCGGTGGAAGACTATGAGTATGACGAAGAGGAAGACGAGGAGTAAGAGCAGCGTCGATAAAGGCAGACTCATTTCTTATGCCGGGCGCGGAAACCAAGGATGCGCTCGGTTCCGTTGGAAAGACGGTTGATGTTTGGCCGTAGCGCCCAGATCAAGATCATTTCGGCAAGGATACCAAACCAGACATATTCCCAGGGGGAAGACCCATTCCAGGCCCGGTAGGCGAAGATCAGCGCGGCGAACAGAGGCACACTCATCGTGGTGACCGAGGCATATCCGATAAAATAAAAGACGAGTGCCCCCAGCGGGATAATGATCAGGAGGCTAACAGGCCATAGGGCAAGAGCCGCGCCTACCGTTGGAGCACCCCCTGCCCCGCCGCGCAAGCGCAGACGCCCCTGCTCGTCACGCTGAAGGATGAATATTGAATAGTTGTGACCCAGGATGGCAGCCAGTCCAGCTAAAACGTGCACCCAAGCATCAGCCGGGAGCAGCGCTTTTGCCAACCATACTGCGAAAGCCCCCTTAAGCCCATCCAGGATAGTTGTCCCCACCCCAGCCCATATCCCAGCTGCCCGAAAAGCGTTTGTGCCGCCGGTGCGGCCGCTTTCGACCTGGCGAATGTCTTTACCTGCAACAAGTTTGACGATCACCACTCCCGATGGTATCGACCCGAACAGGTAAGAGGCGACACCTACGATGATTATCAGCAAGGTTGCCATGTTATTATCCCTTTCAAGATACCAGGACCAATACTTCAGTCACTTCACCTCCCTGGATCAAGTAGCCACGGCAATCCCATGCCTCGCGCAACCGCGACCAGATCAGATAAATTACCCCAGGATAGGTGGTTTCGGCAACATCAGATCGAGAAGGTCCATGCGGACCTTGGGGATGTGAATGGTAGATGGCTAATAACGTCCAATCGTGATCGTCAATCCACTGAAACGCAACCAGCTGTTCTTGCGGGTCCATCCGGTAGCGCACCTGGCTGTGCAAGAGATTAGTGATCGGAAATACCGCAGTGCTGGAATCGTCCAGGCCGGCCACCAGACCGCAGGCTTCCTCGGGAGCGCGGTCGTTGACGTCAGAGCGCATTTTCTCCCAGTGGTCTGGCTTTAATTGTATAACACCGCATGTCCGATGATTCAGGAAGTCCACAGAGCTGTCCCCCAAACCACAATCAGGACGAGCGCTGGCTCTAAGATAGCGCGCCGCCAGGATTGGCCTTCGGAAAGGGCGCCGATCAGGCTGGTCAAGGCATAGGTTGGCCCGAGTAGAATCAAACCGTAGGTGATCGGCGAAAGCGGCCAATAGTGCAAAGCGGCGGTGAGCTGGGCATTGATCAAGGTCAAGACCAGCGCCGGTAGAAATAGCCAATGGCCGCGCAGGCGTAGGTGAAGCGTACGCAGGCTGACAAGCCATGCTGATAATGTCAATGCCGGCAAGATGAGGAAGAGACGCAAGCCGGCTGAGCGCAGCGTGATCGCCAGGAGCAGGTAGAGCGCGAATGAAACCGCGGTCAACCCGGCTGCTGCCACGGCATGGCGGGCGTCATCCGGGTCGACCGTGATATATTCTGCGACCAGGACGAGCATCAACAAAGCACCGCCGACCGCAAAACCAGCCAGCCACTGCGGGCCGAGGGGCAAGTTATACAGCGGCATGCCAATCACCCAGGCTGTCAGGGCTGGCAAGAGCCAATGTTCCATGGCGTTTCTGCGCTTCAGCGATGGATGGTCCCGGAACAGCATATCTGCACCGGTGGCCGTCAACCCGGCTACCAAAAAGGCGACTACCGTGCGAACGTTGACCTCCACCGAAAGATATATTCCCGGCAGTTGGACAGCCACCTCCCTGGCCGGCAAGGCGATGAAGCGGGCAAGCGCATAAGCTAACAGGATCGTTGCGGCCAGGAAGCTCAACCGATCAGTCTGTGGCAGGTAGCTGGGTTTCAGCATGTTGCGATTGTACCTGTCTCTCCATAAACTGCCAAGAGATTTTATTACTATAAATCTGTCCTTCTTGACGGATTTGGTGCTCTAGCGTAGGATTCACCCCAAAGAGGAATCCAATGCGCATTGGAATGCTGGTTGACGCTTATAAACCTTATGTCAGCGGGATAACGAACTATGTCGCCCTCTCCAAGCGTTTTTTGGAGAAAGCCGGGCTGGAGGTGTTTGTCTTCGCCTTTGGGGGGGATGATTATACGGATGATGAGCCGAATATCATCCGCACACGGGGTTTGTTATTGGTTGACAGCGGGTATTATTTTAGCGTCCGGTATAACCTACATGCGCAAAGGATCTTGCGTACTATGGATCTCGTCCACGTCCACCATCCGTTCGTCAGTGGACGGTTAGCACTCCGCTATTGCCAGCCGCGTAACATTCCGATTGTATTTACCAATCACACCCGGTACGATTTATACACTCAGGCTTATCTGCCGATGATCCCAGAAGTGGTGGGCGACACTTTCCTGCGCGCATATATGCCGTCGTTCTGCAAATCCTGTGATCTGGTGATCGCCCCTTCACCGGGTTTGCGTGAGGTATTGCGTGGACTGGGGGTGGAATCGCCGATCGAGGTGATCCCCAATGGGGTCGATCTGGCTCCCTTCCAGGTTGGCCTCGAAGCGGTATCGCGAGCAGACCTCGGGTTCAGCGAAAATGATGTCGTGCTCATATATACTGGCCGTCTCGGCCCAGAGAAAAATTTAGCCTTCCTGTTGCGGGCTTTTGCTGGCACCGCAAAGACATACGAAAACATCAGATTGTTGGTGATTGGGGATGGGCCGGAACGGGATAATCTGGAGGATCGGGTGCGCATCATGCGAATTGCCGATCGAGTGCATTTCGTGGGGGTGGTAGCTTACGAGGAGGTCCCGCGTTACCTGGCGGCTGCGGACGCCTTTGTCACCGCTTCGGTGACCGAAGTACACCCGCTTTCGGTAATCGAGGCCATGGCAGCTGGTTTACCAATTTTGGGTATCCACTCCCCTGGAGTGAGCGATACCGTCGAAGACGGGGTTTCCGGCCTGATCGCCCAAGAAGAAGACCTGGCTGAGTTCACGGCTAAGATGGTGCGCCTGGTGACCGACCAAGAAGGGCGTAAGAAAATGAAGGCGCAAGCCATCCAGGCCGCTGGGGCGTATGCCATCGAACGCACGACGAACCTCCTCCTGAAGCAATACCAGCGTTTGGTCGAGGCAGCCACCGGGCGTAAACGCGGGATGCGCTCACGGATGACACATTTGGTTGATAAGATTTTATGATGAGCACTCCCCGCCAATCCTTAGGACGTTGGGGGGAAGCACTGGCGGCTGATTATCTGTTGAAGCACGGTTACTCGATCATTGATCGTAATGCTCGCACACCCTATGGTGAAATCGATCTGGTTGCCCGCCAGATGGAAGGGGGTCTTGTAGAAATCTCGGGAGAGAAGTGGGTGACAGTCTTCGTCGAGGTCAAGACTCGCTCTTCACGCAGCTTTGGTCTGCCGGAGGAGTCGGTCAATGCCCGCAAGCAAGCCCATTTGCTGGCAGCAGCTCAGGCATACCTTCAACAGCATCCTGAATTGGAAGGCGATTGGAGGATCGATGTAATTGCTATCCAACGCTACCATCCCCACCAGGCCCCCGCCATTCGTCATTTTGAAAATGCTCTCCACTAACCTGCCCCTGGTGGTCATCCTCGGCCCGACGGCGGTTGGAAAAACTGAGATCGCTATACAGCTGGCTGAACGCCTGGGCGGTGAGATCGTTTCCGCGGACTCACGCCTTTTCTATCGTGGCATGGACATTGGCACAGCCAAGCCGACGCCGGCCGAGCGAAAGCGCGTCCCCCACCATTTGATCGATGTGGCCGATCCAGACGAGATCTGGAGCCTGACGGTTTTCCAGGAGGCGGCTCACCAGGCCATCGCTGGAATCCATTCTCGCGGACAGCTGCCTCTCCTGGTGGGCGGTACCGGACAGTATTTACGCGCGGTGATCGAAGGTTGGCAAGTTCCGCAGACCGCGCCGGACTCACAATGGCGCGCAGCCCTCGAAAGCTGGGCGGCAGAGGTGGGGGCGCAAGGGTTGCATGCCCGCCTGTCCAGTCTGGACTCGCAGGCAGCATTGGGTATCGATTATCGCAACATGCGCCGCACCATGCGCGCCCTGGAGGTGATCCTGCGCACCGGTCGGCGTTTTTCGGAGCTGCGCGGACGCGGCGGCTCCCCCTACCGAACGCTCCTCCTGGGCTTGACCAGGCCTCGCTCTGAGCTATATGCTCGGATAGACAACCGCATCGAGGAGATGTTGGCAACCGGCCTGCTCGCCGAGGTGCAGGTTTTGCTGAAAGAAGGTTATTCCCCTAACCTTCCGACACTATCGGCCATCGGCTATCAGGAGATGATCGCCTATCTGGATGGGAAGATCACCCTGGAAGAAGCAGTGGCTGCAATGAAACGGCGCACGCGCCAGTTCGTCCGCCGCCAGGCAAACTGGTTCAAAGCGAGCGATCCAGAAATTCGTTGGTCCCAGGTCGGGCCGGAAACAGTAGAAGATCTGCAAACCAAAATTCGAGATTGGATGTAAAACCGATTGACATTCGCGGTAAATGACTCTATACTATTAACAGAACCTTAAAACCGCGGCCAACTGATTGCTTTGTTCAATTTAATCCCTGAAGGAGGAACAAAATGAGCGAGAAACCCTGGCTCAAGCATTATGATGAGGGCGTCCCTCAGCACATCGATTACCCGAATGTTCCCCTGTTTACCTTGTTGGAAGAGGCGGCGCGTAAATATCCCGATGCGCCGTGCACCATCTTCAAGGGGGCGAAGATATCCTATCGGGAAATGAACGAGCTCACCGATCGCCTGGCAGCTGGCCTGGCTGACCTGGGGGTTAAGAAAGGCGACCAGGTGGGCATCTTTATGCCGAACACTCCTCAGTTCGTACTGGCTTATTTTGCCATTCTAAAACTGGGCGCAGTGGTCGTGGCAACCAATCCCCTCTACACTGCCCGAGAGATCGAGCACCAGGTGAACGACGCCGGCATCGAAGTCATGCTGGTGATGAGCAACTTCTACAACCTGATCAAAGGAGTTCAGCCGAAAACCAAGATCCGCACGGTGGTCGTCACGAATATTAAAGAAACCTTACCGCCGGTGCTGGCTTTCCTGTTTGGGCTGACAAAAGAGAAAAAAGGCGGTTTCCGCGTGCAGCTGGCCGAGGGCGACGTCTGGATGCAAGACCTGATCTCCCGTCACAAGCCAGAAGACCGGCCGAAAGTCGAAGTCAGCCCAGACGACAAAGCCCTGTTTCAGTACAGCGGTGGAACAACCGGCATCTCAAAGGCAGCGATCGCCACGCACCGTAATCTGGTGGCCAATGCGTTGCAAATCCGTACGTGGATGGTCAACGCTGAGGATGGCAAAGAAACCATGCTGATGGCCATCCCGCTATTCCATGTATATGGAATGGTAGCTGGGATGCTGTTTGCCATCCGCACCGGCGCAGCGCTAGTTATGGTGCCCAACCCGCGCGATTTGAAAGACGTGCTGACCAACATCCAGAAATACAAAGCCACCGTCTTTCCCGGTGTACCAACGCTATATAACGCTATCAATAACCACCCGGATGTGTTGGCTGGCAAATACAACTTGCGCTCGATCA
>Ga0154886_1113_pt1 | contig 11896 bp, 10 predicted proteins | sample Rifle2008BG19ft_FD_105858 | JGI IMG/M metagenome (GOLD analysis project Ga0154886, IMG submission 105858) | Chloroflexi bacterium RBG_19FT_COMBO_55_16
GGCGGTGGCCAGGGTGAAAACAGGCCAGGAACCTCGCACCACCAGAAACTCGGATATGAAGCCACCCAGGCCTGGCAACCCCAGGGAAGCCAGGGAGGTGAAAATCAGGATGCCGCCATAAACCGGCACCAGCCGGAACAGACCGCCGAAGTCATTTAAATTGCGTGTGTGCGTTCGTTCATAGATCACGCCGACCAGGAAGAACATCCCGGCCGCTGAAAGGCCGTGGTTGAACATCTGTAAGACAGCCCCATTCAAGGCAAGCGTCGCATCCTGGGTGCCCACCGCGTAGGCCGCCGCGGCGATCCCCAGCACAACGAAACCCATGTGGTTGACCGACGAGTAAGCCACCAAGCGTTTAAAATCGCTCTGGCCATATGAGGCCAGCGCGCCGAAGATGATCGCCATCGTGGCCAGGAAAGCCAGCCATCCGGCAAAATAGTGCGCCTCCTGTGGATAGAGGGGCAGCACCAGGCGCAGGAAACCGTACGCGCCCAGCTTGAGCAGCACACCGGCCAGGATCATCGATCCGGCAGTAGGCGCCTCGGTATGGGCATCCGGCAGCCAGGTATGGAAAGGCCACACCGGGACTTTGATGGCAAAGGCGATCACGAAAGCCCAAAAAGCGATGGCTTTAACTGTGCTGACCGGGACTCCCATAACTGTCCCCTGGAGTGGCCCAATATTCTGGAATAGCACCGGCATGTCGAAAGTCCCTGCGATGACGCCGATCAACTGGATCGCCAGCAACAACCCCAGGGATCCAGCCATGGTGTAAATCATGAACTTGAAAGAGGCATATGCACGCGCAGAGACTTTACGCCCACCCCAAATTCTGCGCTCGCCCTTTTCGCTCCCCCATTGGTTGATCAGGAAATACATAGGCACCAGGCCAATTTCCCAGAATACAAAGAACACCAACAAGTCCAGGCTCAGGAAAACGCCCAGCATACCAGTCTCCAGCATTAAGAAGAAAAACATATAGGGCTTGATGCGGTCCTGGATGCTGTAGGAGGCCAGGATCGACAGCGGAGTAAGCAGCGTGGTCAATAAGACCATCGTCAACGAGAGGCCATCCACCCCAACGTGATAGGTGGAGTTGATTGGCTGGTACCAGATGTGCCGTTCTTCAAACTGGAAGCCTGGTCGATCGGCTTTGAAACTGAACCATAAGACCAACGCCAGCGCAAAGGGAATCAAGCTCCCCAGGAATGCTACCCAGCGGATGAGCTTCTCCTCCTCGCGTGGCAAGAGGGCAATGACCAGCGCAACCAGGATCGGACTGAATAGAATGAGAGAAAGCAGGTTATTAGCGATGAAATTCATCATTCGCTCCTATTAAGGCTGGGACAAGAAATATAGATAATAAAACAGGGTTCCGAAGGCGATCACCAGCGCCATGACCATGTATTGCTGCACCCGGCCGGTCTGGACAAATCGGAACGTCTTGCCAAAGCGCTTGACGCTTTCACCAACCACATCGGCGAACCCGTTGACGATCGGTTTATCGATCCAGTTGCGGAAGATACTGCCCAGGCTGAAAATCACCCGTGCAACCGTGTGCAGGATTCCGTCGATCGCCCCGCGATCCATCCAAAGGTAGGTGAACGTTTCTGAAGCCCACAATGCTGGGCGGACGAATAGGAAATCGTAGAGCTCGTCGAAATAGTACTTATTTTTCAGCGCGGCATAGACCGGTCCCAAAGGTTTCTTCAAAGGGTCCTCTGCGCCGGCCGGAAGCTTATGGTAGATCATCCACCCCAGGTACAGGCCACCCAACGCCACCACCAGCGAGGTGAGTAAGGGCACCCAGCTGAACGCTACCCCTTTTGGGAACTCCGCCAGGGTACTACCGACGAACTCGTGGAACCAGTTGGGAAGCAGGCCCCCCAGGGCAGGGAAATGCTCCGGGATGCCAGCCCATCCGGCGGTTACAGCGAAGAAAGCCAAAACAACCAGGGGGAGCGTCATCGTCCACTTGGTCTCCTGTGCATGACCCGCGGAGTCGCTGCGCGCTCCTCCCAGGAAGGTCAGGGAGATCTGGCGCATGGTATAGAAAGCGGTCAGCAGGGCAGCCAGAGCCAGGGTGATGAAGACCACCAAATGACCGTGCCCAAAGGCATCCGCCAGGATTTCATCCTTGGACCAGAAGCCCGCAGTGACCAACGGGAAACCCGACAAGGCAAAGCCGCCAATAAGGAACGTCCAGAAGGTAAGCGGCATTTTCTTGCGCAACCCGCCCATGTTGAACATGTCTTGCGGGTCAATGGCTTCGCCGGTGTGCAAGACGCCGTGCTCCATACCGTGAATGACTGAGCCAGAACCGAGGAAGAGCAGCGCCTTGAAGAAGGCATGCGTAACCAGGTGGAAGGCGGCTGCCACATATGCCCCGATGCCCAGGGCCGCGATCATGTAACCCAACTGGGAAATGGTCGAGTAGGCCAAGACGCGCTTAATATCGTTTTGAGCCAGGGCAATAGTGGCGGCAAACAGGGCGGTGAACGCCCCGATGAAAGACATCAACATCATCGGTATCGTCAGCGCGCCGTGTTCCGCGCCCGCCGAAAGGATCGGGAAGAAGCGGATCACCAGATAGACGCCTGCCGAGACCATCGTGGCGGCATGGATCATCGCCGAAACCGGGGTCGGGCCTTCCATCGCATCCGGCAACCACACGTGCAAGGGCCATTGCGCCGATTTGCCCATTGTGCCGATGAAGATCAGGACGCCGATCAGTGCGGCGGCGGAAAAACCCAGGATCGGAGATGCTGAGACGACCAGTGTATGCAGCGTTTCCTCAGCGAAGATCACCTCATAACTCAAGCTGCCGGTGGTCTTATACAGGTAGGCCAGGCCCAACAACATAAAGACATCGCCCACTCGCGTGGTCAAGAAAGCTTTGATTGCCGCAGCCCGGGCGGATGGCTTGGCGTACCAAAACCCAATCAGCAGGTAGGAGCACAAGCCCATGATCTCCCAGCCAACGAAAAGGGTCAGCAGGTTATCAGAGACTACCAGGGTGTACATCCCGAAGGCAAACAGGGCGATGAAGGCGAAGAAGCGCGAATACATCGGTTCGATGGAGGGCACCCGGTGCTTATGACCGTGCTCATCGGTGACCGTTGCTCCGTGCGGCTGCAGGCCAGCATGATCGGCTTCGCCTTTCGGTTGACCAAAGTTGTGGTAACCGACGCTGTAGATGAAAATCATCAACACGGTCCAAGCTACAAAGAAAAGCGTCACCGCTGCGAGCGGGTCAACCCACACCCCAATTTGGAAAAACGTGTCGCCCGTTGGAAACCAGTTGATCACCGAAGTATATGGGTTTGCTCCTAGGTGCTCCACTTGAAAGGCACGCACAAAGACCACCATACTGCCCAACCAGGAGAGGAAAGCAGCCCCAACGGCAATCGTGTGGCTGAGAGCCTTGCTTCGGTTCGTGAACAGGACGATCAGGAAAAACGCCACGATCGGCGGAAGGGGAAGAAGCCAAATAATGCTTTCAGTCGTCATAAGCCGCCTCAGATCACCATTTCAAGAGATCGATCTCGTCTGCAGCCACGGTGTGGCGGCGACGATAGATCGAGATGAACAACGCCAGGCCAACCGCCACTTCCGCAGCCGCCACAGCGAAGACCATCACTGCAAAAGCCTGCCCGGCGATCAACTCCGGGGTCCGAAAACGCCAGAAAGCCAACACGTTGACGATCACCGCGTTCAACATCAGCTCTATCCCCATCAAAACGGCTACCGCGTTCTTACGGGCCAGCACGCCGTATAGACCGATACAGAAGAGCGCAGCTGAAAAAACCAGGTAATAAGATAACGAGATCATGATTTCTTCTCCCAGGCCACGACGATCGCTCCAATCAGCGCCGCCAGCAGGAGTACCGAAGCCAGCTCGAAAGGCAGCACATACCCATCGGGCGAGACCAGGGCTTTACCCAATGCCAGGAGGGGATCGACGCCTGCCGGCAGATCGGGCAGCGGCGTGCCAAATCCGGTCCAGGTGCTCAGCATCCACGTCAGTCCACCGAACAGCAACAATGCCAGCAGGATCGACATCCACCAGCCTGGATTGACCTGCGGGCCACTGTCTTGCATTACGCGCCGGGTCAGCATGATGGCGAAGATCATCAGGATCGAAATCGCCCCAATGTAGATCACCACCTGCACCACTGTAAAAAATGGGGCGTTGAGCAGGGCAAACATAACTGCCACCCCGAACAACGTCAGGATCAACCACAAGGCGGCATGTACCAAATTACGGGCGGTGACTACCATCACCGCCCCTCCCAAGGTTACCACTGCCGTAACCAAAAATACCACTTGCATTGCGGTCATAAACTCACTCCTGTACGATGAGTTCTTTATAATCGGCTTCTGGAGCTACCGCCACCGGCCGCACCTCCGCCACCCGTTTGCGCTCGAAGCGGGCATAGGTGCGCAAGAGCTGCACCGTCCCCCAGGCGATGATCAGGTTAGCCATCAGATGGCTGATCACGTAGACTGGCGTGGATACGCCCTCTATGACCTTATCCAGGATGGCCGTGACGATCAGTAAGGCTAACGCCAGCGGTGTGAGGAATTTCCAGCTGAAGCCGAGCATCTGGTCAATGCGCAGACGGGGAAAAGAGTATTTGATCCACATGATCACCCAATATATAAAGAAAGCCTTGATGAACAGGTAAACAACTCCCAGGATAGGCACTTGCTCGGCGAAAGGCCCCCGCCAGCCACCCAGGAAGAGGGTGGAGAATAATGCCGAGACAGTCAATGCGTGCAACAACTCCCCGGCGTAGAACAGGCCAAACTTCATCCCCGTATACTCGATATGAAATCCGGCCACGATCTCCGACTCGGCCTCATTGATATCGAAGGGAGCCCGGCCGAGCTCGGCGATAGACGTAATCAGGAAAATGATCGCCGCCAATGGCGCCACCAGGATATACCACGGCTCTTGAGCATTCACGATTACCTGCAGACCCATCGAGCGCGCCAGGAGCACCGGCACCAACAAGGCGATCACCATTGGCACTTCATAGGAAACCATCTGGGCGACGGTGCGAAAAGCGCCCAGTAAGGCGTACTTGTTATTGGAAGCCCAGCCTGCCATGATCACCCCCAAAGTCCCTAGCGCACCGACGGCAACGATGTAGAGCACAGCGACATTCACGTCAGCTCCCAGGATGGTCGGCGCGAAGGGGATCACCGCCCAGAGCAGGAGCACAACTGCCAGCGCCATGATCGGCGCAATATTATAAATGATCCGGTCTGCGCCGACAGGTGTGATATCTTCCTTGATCAGCAGTTTAATGATATCGGCCACCGGCTGGATCAGCCCAAAGGGTCCAAGCCGGTTGGGACCCAGGCGGTCCTGGAAACGCGCCACAACCTTTCGTTCCACCCAGACCAACAAGATGTCGACGATCAACACAAAACTGGCCAGCACTACCACCCCCAATACCATCAGAATAACGGTCACCAGGCTCGCCGGCAGTCCTAAAGCGGTTAACCAGCCACTCAACCAATTCGCTATCGCATTAATCGGATCACCCATACCACTTCTCCTGTATTTCCGCGATTACCCTGGCGGGAACCGCACAAAAAGGCTGAGGGAAGTACTCCTTCAGCCTTTCGAAATCTTCAATTCCTATTCCCTACATCCATTCCAATATGCCTTTACGCCAGGCATAAACCAGGCCGATGAACAGGATGAGGATAAATATAACGCCTTCTATGACAGCGAACAAGGGGATTTGATCGAATGCAATTGCCCATGGGAACAAAAAAACAACCTCAACATCGAAGATGAGAAACACCAGGGCAAAGATATAGTATTGGGCCTTGAACTGCACCCAGGTTTCCCCAAAGGTCTCAATCCCGCATTCGTAAGTTTGCGACTTTAGGGCATTCGGCTTGCGTGGCGCAATAATTCGGGGGATGACCAGCGCGAGGCCAGGAAAAACGGGAGCTATAATAAGGAATATTCCGATAAAGAGCCAATCATTGTGCATAGATGCTCCTGAGACGGCTGGAGTATCGCGTAACCTAGGTAAACTCCTGGGGGGTTATTAGTTTAGCGATCTCGCCCTGGAATGGCGGTCAAAACATGACGGGCAATGGCGCAAATTTTACCATAAATACACCCCCTCGTGAAAGTTTTCATCCATTTGCATCTTTACAACACAAAATAGTTATTGTAAAATATAGATATCTATACGTCTATATAATTAGACAACTTTTATCCAAAAAACGCCTAACCCGATGAGAGACCTTTCACGAACTGAAGGCATCCCACTCTACGTAAAAATTCGGGAATCGCTCCGAGAGAAGATCACAGAGGGGGAACTCGAGCGGGGTCAAAAGTTACCCTCTGAGGACGAACTTGCCGCACAATATGGCGTCAGCCGCATGACCGTCCGGCAAGGTATTACAGATTTAATCGAGGAAGGCCTGCTCTACCGGCGCCACGGGATTGGCACGTTTGTCGCCTTCCCCCATGTCGAGAGGGATCACAGCCGCCTGACCAATTTCTTCGAGAGCTCAAATATAAAAGGGATCAACGCCAGAGCCTGCATCCTCGATATCCAGGTGATCTCTGCCAAACAGAAAGTCGCCGAGGCTCTGTCCATTCAAGTAGGCGAGCCAGTTATCCGCATTAAGACTCTGCGCTACGCGGATGAAATTCCGGTCACCGTACACGACGCGCATATTCCCCACGAACTCTTTTCTAAACTGCTTAATGAAGACTTAAGATCCCTGGAAGCGCAACACCTCTGGTCATTGTTCGAGGCGTATGGTTATCGCGTGAAAAGCGCCGTGCAGAAGCTCGAAGCGCGCGAAGCAGACGAAGATTTGGCCAGGCTGATGGAGATCGAAGAGGGCGCACCGATCCTCTACAAAGAGCGAACCGTGTACGCCGACGATGGCACACCGGTAGAGTTTACCTATTGTTATAACCGGGGTGATCGTTATTCCCTGACGGTCACTCTATTTCGTTAAGAAACCAAATTACCTGAAAGGAGGTAGTTACATGAATGAAAGTGTTATCGAGAGATTGACACAAGTCCACCCCGATATGGAAATCTGGTGGGATTCGTCCCCCTTGATCTTCGAAACGTGGGTTAAGAAGATGGTTGACGCCGCCCCGGCGGCCAAGAAGGCTGTCCTTGCGGAACAGCTCAACCGGATTTATGTGCTTGACGACCCAGCTAAAAGCCTGGTTCGGGGCTGCACCACCAACCCACCGCTATCCTTGGGAGCAGTCAAGAACGATCCAGCTTTCTGGAACGAATGGATCGACACTCTGATCCTCGATAACCCAGGGCTGACCCAGCACGAATATTTCTGGCTGACGTACCGGGAGATCATCCACCGCGGGGCGGAGATGATGCTCCCTATCTGGGAGGCCTCTAACGGTCGCTATGGATACATCTCAGGCCAGCTGGATCCGCGCTTGATCACCGAGCCCGAGAAAATGATCGAGATGGCTAAAGAGATCCGGGCGATTGCTCCCAATCTGATGATCAAAGTCCCGGCCAGCACCCAAGGCGTCGAGGTGGTCAAGGCCCTGACCTCGATGGCCATCCCCACCAACGTCACCACCTGCTTTACCATGCCGCAGATCTGGGCGGTGGCCAACGCCGCGAAGGAAGGCTACGCCCTCGGCGAGAAGAACGGGGTCGACATGAGCAAGTGGCGCGCCGTGATCACGATGATGATCGGGCGCCTTACGGAACACCCTGAGCTGGATAAGCAGGCCGCGCGGCGTGGTCTCACACTTTCCTGGAGCGACAAGCACTGGCTGGGCATTTACGTCTTTCGCAAGGCCTTCAACCTATTGAAAGAGAACGCCATGCCCAGCAAAATGCTGGCCTGTTCGATGCGGGACGGTCCCCTGGTGGGAGGCAAGTACCACTTCTGGGACGTCTCCAAGATTGCCGGCGATATCGTCTACACCATGCCCCCCTATGTCCTGGAGCCGCTCTTCCAGCGCTGCGAAAACCTCACATTCCAGGAGGAGATCCTGTGGGACGATGTACCGGAGGAAGCCCTCTACAAGCTGAGCAAGATCCCCTACGTCCTGCAATCCTGGGACGAGAACGGCATGGAGATTGACCAGTTCAACGCCCACCCCGCCACCATCACCACTGCCGAAGCCTTCTCCAAGGCCTCCATCGGCCTGGAAGAATATGTCAGCAACCGCATGGCGGTTGTCGCCGGACAACGCGTACTGGAAAAAGCCTGAGCAGTACGGGATGTTACCCATCTCTGATTGTATATCCGACATAAAAACGATTTTTGTGGATCGGCTACAGTAATCCAACGAGGCAAGCTGCCTTCCTGGCAGCTTGCCTCGTTTATTGTTTTGTCCAGCTCAGGCTTGAAATTTATAACACTGGTTGGCTCCGGATTAAAGTCATCGCTCATCCATCCCGTCCGGAGCGAACCAAACCATTTTCCAGGAAATCACGAACGACATCATCACGGTTCAGTGATCAGTTTGAATATCTAACCTCTGACTACTGAATACAATTTTCTGGGAGGAGCTCAATGGCTCTTACTCTTGAAGAGGCGATTGCCCGAGTACCGTTCCTTATAAACGCTAAAGACCTAAAAACCAGGCAATTGGGCGGCGGGATTACCAACCTGAACTATAAGATCGATGCCGACCAAAAATCCTATGTATTGCGCATCACCGGAGCCGGTACCGAAAAACTAGGCATCCGGCGCGACGTTGAACACCAGGCTAACCTGGAAGCCGGCAAACTGGGCGTCGCCCCGGAAGTGGTGTACTTCATCGAGCCGGAAGGCTACCTGGTCACCCGTTTTGTGAACGGCAAACGCGTCCCACCCGAGGAGATTTCCAAGCCAGATAATATCATCCGGGTAGTGCGTAAGATTCGCCTTTTCCACAAGCAGTGTCCACCCCTGAAAGGCGAGTTTAACGTCTTCCGCCGGGTGGAATGGCTGATCAGCATTTCCAAGAGCAACAACTGCAAGTTTCCCTTCGACTTCGACTGGATCATGCAGAAAATGCACCAGTGCGAAGAAGCCCTGCTCAAGGACCCCTATCTCCCCACTCCCTGCCACGACGACCTGCTCAACCTGAACTGGCTGGATGAGGACGTGCCAGGCGAGATCGGCGAACTGCGATTGCTCGATTGGGAGTACGCCGGCATGGGCGACATCTTCTTCGACCTGGGGAACTTCTGCCACCACCATCGCTTGAACGACGACCTGGTGCGTTGTCTCTTGCAGGAATACTTCGGCGAAGTGACGCCGAAGAATTTCGCCCGCCTCAAGCTGATGTGGCCCATGTCTGAGATCCACGAATCCATGTGGGGCACTACTCAGACCGGCATCTCCAAATTGGATGAGGACTTCCAGGGTTATGCAGACCTTTGGTTCAGCCGGGTGCGTCAGCATATAACTGACTCACGTTGGGATCAATGGCTGAGAGATGCGTCTGACTTCCACCGGTTTGGGTAACTGACTGCTCTTTGGGATCCATAGCCCCTCCGGTTCAATCGTTGCCGGAGGGGTTTCTTTTACAATTTGCCTAGCCACCGTTTTGATTTTGGGTTAAACTGGACTCTAGAAGTATCCAGCTTGTATAATTAATCGTATTACAAATACAAACGAGTTTAGTAGAACTACTTCGATTATTGGTGGAACCATGTATACTGAGACAAGCCCCGAAATTTCTGAACGCTGGTGGGATTGGCCAGCTGTCTCGCTGCTCCTGGCCGCCCTATTGACAGCAGCCACCCGTCTGAACGCTACCGAATGGGCGGATCACTTGGATCTAGTGCAGACGGTGGCATTCTTGGGGGCACTCGCCGGTCTGGCCTTGGGTCAAAGCCTCTTCTCGCCCTCGGTCGCCAGGCTCTTAGCCTTTGTTTATGGCCTATTTACTATCGGCTGGCAGGTCGGGTTAACCCTGGGGCGGGGGGTGCTTTGGCCGGATCGGCTGGTGAGTGTTGGCAATCGCCTGTTGATCATCCTGGACGATATCTTCCGCCAGAAACCAGTTTCTGACAACCTGTTCTTCATTTGCCTGATGGCTACCCTGTTCTGGGCAATAAGTGTCTATGCCGGCTATAGCCTGACGCGCCACGGGTATCCCTGGCGGGCGATCCTCCCCACTGGGCTAGCGTTGGTCATCATCCAGGCTTATGACGCTTTCTTTTCAATCCGCACCTGGTTCCTGGCTGGTTATATCTTCCTTTCGCTGCTGTTGGTCGCCCGAATGCACTTTCTCCACTTGCAAAAGCGCTGGAAACAGAACGGTACCTTTCTCCCACCCTTTGTTGGGTTGGACTCGATCCGTTTGGGCTTGGTGACCACAGCTATTCTCGTGTTATTTGCCTGGACTGCGCCAGCCCTGGCTAAGGCACTCCCCCCTGCTGAGCAGGTTTGGGGGCGCGCCACCCGGCCGTGGATCACTGTTCGCGAGCGGTTGAGCAATGCCTTCGCCTCCCTGCAGGCTTCAGTGGGATTTGTGACCGATCTGTATGGAGACACATTGCCATTAGGGCGCGGCAATCCCCTGACCGACACAGTGATCATGACCATCGAGGCCCCGCCCCAGGCTGAGGCGGGTGTGCGCTATTACTGGCGCGCCCGGGTCTACGATACTTACGAAGGCAGCTGGTCAAGCACCCTGCCTGGTGTTCGCTCCCTGAACCCTGACACCTTTAACCTGGACTTCCCTGAATATCAAGGGCGCTCAACTGGCGACTTCACTATAAAAACCCTGTATCCCCTCCAAAACTTAAATACACCCGCCCAACCGCTGTGGGTAAGCCGTCCAGTCGAGGCGCAAATCGCGGTCAACCCAGATGGCACAATCGACCTGGGATATTTGAAAGCGAATCCCCTGTTAAGGGCCGGGGATGTCTACAAGGTCAATGCCTCCCTCACTTCCGCCACAGTCGCCGATTTGCGCGCCGCGGGACAGGATTACCCGTCCTGGGTAACTGGGCGATATTTGCAGCTGCCAGAAACGATCACCCCCCGCACCCGGCTGCTGGCACAGCAGATCGCCTCTGGCTTGGACAACCCTTACGATATCGCCCAGGCAGTTACCAACTATCTGCGTGCGAACCTGGAATATAACGAAACCGTCCCCACTGTCCCCACCAGACAAGAGCCGATTGACTGGATCCTGTTCGACCATCGCCAGGCGTTCTGCAATTACTACGCCACTGCTGAGGTCATCCTGCTGCGTTCGCTGGGCATCCCCTCCCGTATGGCCGTGGGTTATGCCGAGGGAGAGCGCTCTTCTCCAGCGCAGCCAGCAACCATCCCCACCTTACCCTCGGGTGCTGTGCCAGAAGAGGCGGTTGTCACCGGTGGGGTATACACTGTGCGCCACCGCGATGCCCATGCCTGGCCAGAAGTATTCTTCCCCAATGTGGGCTGGGTAGAATTCGAACCGACCGCCTCTCAGCTGCCGATCTTTCGCCCCACAGGAAACATCTCAAACCCCGCAGAGAACCCCGAATTAACCAACCAGGGGCAGGATTCCAGAAACCAGAACCTCAACAACCGGGAGGACTTGGCTGGCCAGGGAGCACTGCCACCAGACCTTTCTACCGGTTTGCTTCAGAGGATCCCACTCGCCTACAAGCTCCTGACCCTGGCGCTGGGGATCGTTTTCGTCTTATTCCTGGTTGGACAGGTTCGGCGGAAGCGTGGCTACCCGCCCTTCCCGGTTCAATTTGAAGCCAGCCTGCGACGTCTAGGCCTGGAGCCGCCGGCCACACTGCGTCGCTGGGCACGCTCCGCTACCCTTTCCCCACTCGCCCGCGCCTATTTGGAACTTAACCGCGCCTTGTCTCGCCTGGGCAGGCCACCCACCACGACCGACACCCCAGCCGAGCGCGCC
>Ga0154886_1153_pt4 | contig 11859 bp, 10 predicted proteins | sample Rifle2008BG19ft_FD_105858 | JGI IMG/M metagenome (GOLD analysis project Ga0154886, IMG submission 105858) | Chloroflexi bacterium RBG_19FT_COMBO_55_16
AACCTGGGGATCAAAGTTGGCCAGACTACCTCGGATGGCCTGATGACGGTGGAGGCGGTGATGTGCCTGGCGGCGTGCGACAAGGCACCGCTGTTCCAGGTGCAATCCGGGGAAGGGCTCGCTTACCACGAGAACCAGACTATCGAAACCGCCTTAGGACTGATAGACCAATTGAGATCACCCGACGCCAAGAGTAAGTAGTCCCTCTGGCAAAGTAAACAAAACTTCGAGATAGCCTTCATGAGCCAATATATCCTTCTTCGACATCGTGAGATCCCCGATCTGAACCAGCTGGAGGTATACCGCCTGCACGGCGGTTACGAGGCATTCCAGAAGGTAGTCACCACTATGCAGCCAGAGGAGGTCACCGAAGTTGTTAAGGCTTCCGGGTTGCGTGGTCGCGGTGGAGCCGGGTTTCCGACCGGGATGAAGTGGGCTTTCACTGACAAGAAATCCTGGCCACATTACGTGGTGGCCAACGCCGACGAGTCTGAGCCGGGGACATTCAAAGACCGCGAGATCATGGAGGGCAACCCATTTCAATTCCTCGAAGGGGTAGCGATTGCCGCCTACGCCGTCCAGGCTCAAACAGCATACATCTATCTGCGCGGCGAATTCTGGAAGATCGCCGAAAGCCTGGATCACAAGATCGCTGACCTAGAGGCGGCCGGTTTGTTGGGGGACAAGTTGTTCGGTAGCGATTATTCCTTGCGCATCTATACCCACCTCGGCGCGGGCGCATATATTTGTGGTGAGGAAACTGCCATGCTCGAGTCGCTGGAAGGCAAGCTGGGCCAACCCCGCCTGCGACCGCCTTTCCCACCCTCCTTTGGCCTGTTCGGCAAACCCACCGTGGTCAATAACGTTGAAACGTTATCCAACGTCCCGCTGATCATCGCGCGCGGAGCTGACTGGTATCGATCGATAGGCACGGACAAGAGCCCTGGTACAAAGATCTTCAGTCTATCTGGGCATGTCAACCGGCCTGGCAACTATGAGTTGCCGCTCGGCACCCCCTTCAGGGAATTGATTTACGTTCATGGCGGCGGCATTCCGGACAGTCGCCAGGTCAAGGCCATCATGGCGGCTGGAGCTTCCTCGGCTTTGATCGTGGCGACTGAAGAGGCTCTGGATACGCCGATGGATTATGAGAGCGTCCCCAGGCTGGGTGCACAGCTCGGATCGGCTTCGGTGATCGTAGTCGACGACTCGGTGAGCATCGATTGGGTGTTGCACAAGACCTTGCATTTCTTCAGCCATGAGTCATGCGGCAAGTGCACCCCTTGCCGAGAGGGGACTTACTGGATGAGGCATATCATTGACCGCATCCATGGTGGGGAGGCTGCCTGGGAGGATGTGGAATTGCTCAACGAAGTGGCCCAACAGATCAAAGGCAAATGCCTGTGTGCACTTGGCGAATTTTCCATTGAGGCGGTGATTTCGGGTATCGAGCGCTTCGAAACGGATTTCAGGACAAGAGTCTCAGATAAGTGGGGTGAGGAGATCACAGTGAACGCAGAACAAGGCGTAAGTAAAGCATAATGCGTAAAACGTGAAAGGTGATGGTTTATGGAGCAGAGATGGCAAAATTGGTGACACTGGCAGTCGATGGGATTGAGGTCCAGGTAGCGGAAGGCACCCTAGTAGTGGATGCGGCAAAAAAAGCCGGGGTATACATCCCAGTGTTCTGCTACCATCCCAAGATGGAACCGGTGGGCATGTGCCGCATGTGCCTGGTAGAGATCGGTCGCCCGCTGATTAACCGGGAGACAGGCCAGTTTGAACGCACAGAGGATGGCAGCCACAAGATGCAATTTGGCTCGAAACTGGAGACTGCCTGCACCATCCCGGTTTCCGAAGGCATGCTAGTGCGTGGCTTTACGGAAAAAGTACTGCGCGGCCGGAAAGACATCCTGGAGTTTCTGCTCACCTCACACCCCCTCGATTGCCCGATCTGTGACAAGGGCGGTGAATGTCCTTTGCAAAACCTGACTATGGATTTCGGACCCGGCAAAAGCCGCTTCATTTACGATGAAAAGATGCACTTGTCCAAGCACGTCCCCCTGGGAGAGCTGATTTACCTTGACCAAGAGCGTTGTATCCAGTGTGGGCGATGCGTCCGCTTCCAAGACGAAATCGTGGATGACCCAGTGATCGGGTTCGCCCAGCGCGGCCGGGCGCTGCAGATTGTCACCTATTCCGAACCGGGGTTTGACTCATACTTCTCTGGCAATACGAGTGACATCTGCCCGGTTGGCGCGCTGACAACCAGCGACTTCCGCTTCCAGGCACGTCCCTGGGAATTAAATTATGCTGCTTCGATCTGCCAACAATGCCCGGTAGGCTGTAACCTGACTATCAACGTGCGGCGGGAGGATAAATCGGGCGGCGCGATCGTCGTCAAGCGCGTGATGCCCCGCCAGAATGAGTGGGTGAACGAAATCTGGATCTGCGACAAGGGGCGCTTTGCCTACCATTATGCGGAGAGCAAAGAACGCTTAACGCAGCCGCTCCTCCGACAGAATGGCGAGTTGGTCCCGGCTTCGTGGGATGAGGCGCTAAATCGAGTCGCTGAGGGCTTGAAAACGGCTGGGAAGGGGGCCTTAACCCTGGCAAGCGGGCGGCTATCTAATGAAGATCTGTTCAATCTGCGCATCTTAACCGAAGCCCTGGATGGTAAGGCGATTCAATATACCAACCTGGCTGGCGGCGACCTGGTGGCACAAGTAGGTGTGGGCCAGGGCACTAACTTTGCTGATATTGGGGCAGGGACGGCCATCCTGGTCGTGGCCTGCGACCTGGAAGAAGAGGCGCCAATTTACTGGCTTAGGGTAAAACAGGCTGCTGAGCGCGGGGCGAAGCTGATCGTCGCAAACCCACGCTCGACTAAGACCGATCGATATGCTACGCACACCCTGCGTTACCCTTATGGCGCTGAAGCGGCAATCGTGCTGGCGATGCTTAATTCGTTGTCGGCCAAACGCCCCGACTTGCCCAAGGGCGTGCAAGAGGTCGCCCGCTCTGCCGAAGTTCAGGCTGCCGCCCGGGCTTTCGCCGAGGCTGAAAACGCGGTGGTCTTGTTTGGCAGCGAGGGCACCGGCCTGGCAGCCTCGCGGCCCCTGGCGCAGGCCTGTGCCAACTTGTTGATTGCCACCAACCACGTTGGCCGAGCCAATAATGGCCTGATCGGCGTCTGGCACAGCGCCAACACGCAGGGAGCCTGGGACATGGGTTTCACTCCCGCAGAAGATTTGGGCGCGGCGTTACATTCCGCCCGAGCCTTGTACGTGGCAGCTGCTGATCCAGCTGGAGACGACCCGGCGCTCGCGGAGGCGCTAAAGTCGGTGGACTTCGTGGTCGTGCAGGAGCTCTTTCTGACGGAAACCGCCAGGCTGGCTGATGTGGTGCTGCCAGCTCAATCGTTCATTGAGCGCGAGGGGACACTGACCAATGCTGAAAGGCGCGTGCAGCGCTATCATCCAGCCGTGCCTGAACGCTCAGGGCCATTGGCGGACTTTGCAATCACAGCCCGCATCGCAGAACGCCTGGGACTGGACCTGGAGGCCAGGATCCCTCTGCGCGTGATGGAGCGCATCGCTTCCCAGGTACCGGACTACGCTGGCGTGACATACCAGAAACTGGCGGAGGTGGTCGACCAGTGGCCGATCGTCGGCCGGGCCGACCTGTATTATGGGGGTACAACCTATGAAAATTCTCAGGGGCTTGGAGTGCAGCTGCAACCAGCCGCCCAAAGAGGCGAGCAGATCCCACTCGGCTGGCTACAGCCGTCTGAAGTAGTCATGGCTGGGGAGACGGATATCCTGGCGGTCCCGATCACGCGCCTCTACGATCGCGGCCAGACGGTGGTACCCTCCGATCTTCTGCACCAGCGCATACCTGAGCCTTACCTGGTATTACATCCCCAAACCGCCAGACGAATGGGCATTGTAAATAGCTCTCCGGTGGACTTGCACCTGAAGGGAGTGGTGATCCAGGTGACAGCCTTCCTGGATGAATCTGTGCCGGAGAATGTGGCTCTTGTGCCGCGGAGTATGGGCATCCCGATCACAGATCCTGTGCCGGTTGAGGTTGAGGTCGCGGAAAAGATCGTAGCGTGATGCGAGAATCGTGAAACGTGAAGTGGAAGATATGAAGCGAGACGAGGTTTGAATGGATCCACTGCTGATCTTGGAATGGACGATCAAATCAGTTTTCTTGTTAATTGTGTTGTTGACTGGCTTTATGTATCTGACCTTTTATGAGCGCAAGGCACTGGCGCGCATCCAGGTGCGGATCGGGCCGAACCGCGCTGGGCCGGGCGGCTGGTTCCAACCGTTAGCAGATGGTTTGAAATTAATCTTCAAAGAAGAGCTCATCCCGGCCCAGTCTTACAAGGTGGTTTTCCTTCTCGCTCCGATCGTGACCGTCGTCCCTGCACTGGTGATCCTGGCCGTGCTGCCGTGGGGAACCTCGTTCTCCCTATTTGGCCGGGAGATCCCTCTGTACCTTTCCGATATCAATGTGGGTGTGTTGTATATCGTGTCGATCGCCTCGATCTCAGTGTACGGGATTGTGCTGGCGGGATGGTCCTCAAACAATAAGTACGCCATGCTGGGTGGGATGCGCTCCACGGCGCAGATGATCAGCTATGAGCTGGCGCTCGGTCTGGCTTTTATTGGGCCGATCCTGATCACCGGTTCGATGAGCCTTGCTGACATCGTCGCCGCCCAAAAGCCGATTTGGTTCGTTATCTACCAACCATTGGGCGCGTTGATTTTCTTCATCTCCGTGATCGCGGAAGTCAACCGAGCGCCTTTTGACATGCCGGAGGCTGAACAGGAGTTGACGGCGGGTTACCATACTGAATATTCTGGGTTAAAGTTCGCCTTGTTCTTCATGGCCGAGTATATCAAGATGATCGCAGTGAGCGCCATTGCAGCGACCATGTTCTTCGGGGGTTACCGCGGCCCATTTGTCGATCAGGTGCCTTTGCTCGGGCCGCTTTATCTGTTCATCAAGATCCTGTTGTTGCTGTTTGTGATGATCTGGGTGCGGGCTACCCTGCCGCGTATCCGCTATGACCGGTTGATGGCGTTTGGGTGGAAAGTCCTATTGCCGGCCGCTTTATTGAATGTTGTGTTAACCGCGGTTGTATTGATATTGGTAGGAGGTTTGTGATGAGCGTGGTTACGGATTTTGCGCGTGGTATGTTGACCACGTTGAAGTCGATGTTCGAAAAACCGGTGACTGTCCAGTATCCGGAGGTCAAGCGCCCGGTGCGAACCCGGTTCAAAGGTCGCCACAGGCTGATGCGTTATGACAATGGATTGGAGAAGTGCATCGGTTGCGCCCTGTGCGCCGCGGCCTGCCCGGCCGATGCGATTTTTGTCGAAGCTTCAGAGAATACCGATGAGCAACGGTTTTCGCCAGGTGAGCGCTATGCCAGCACATATCAAATCAATATGCTGCGCTGCATATTCTGTGGTTATTGCGAGGATGCCTGCCCAACCGAGGCCATTGTATTGGGCGATAACTATGAACTATCGTTTACCGACCGGACAAGTTCGATTTACATGCGGGAAATGCTATTGGAGCCAGTTCCGTCGGGTGGCAAGCCCACACCCCAAAAGGTTGAGCCCGGCCTTTACAACCGTTCTATCCCCATCATGCAAGACCCGAGGGATTGAAAATGAATGTTGATTTACTGTTTTTCCTCCCCATTGCCCTTGTGTCCGTGACGTCAGCCGTGGCAATGTTATTCAGCCGCCACGCGATTTACTCAGCGTTGTTCCTGATCATAAATTTCGGAACCATCGCCGCGTTTTACCTGATGTTGAACGCGCCCTTCCTGGCTATGGCGCAAGTGACGGTTTACGCCGGCGCGATCATGGTGTTGTTTTTGTTTGTGATTATGCTGCTTGGGGCTGAACAATTGCGTCAAAGACAGTCGATTCGATGGCAACAACCACTGGCGATCATCCTGGGCTTCTTACTTTTGGTTGAGAGCGTTTATCTCTTATTCTCCGCCGGCAACCAGAAAGGCCCGTTGCCTTCTTTCACCACCCTGCTGTCTGATTTTGGTAGCCCAACCGCCATCGGCGAGATTCTGTTTAACCATTATCTATTACCTTTTGAAGTGACCTCGGTGCTGCTTCTGGTGGCCATGATCGGGGCGATCGTGTTGACGAAGGGGGAGAAGGGGTGAGGCGAAGGATGTTATGCGTGAAACGTCAAGAGGGTTTGGAGTAATTTTATGCTGCCTGTTTCTTATTACATATTGCTTTCAGCGGTCTTGTTCTCACTCGGCGCGGTGGGTGTGTTGATCCGGCGGAATGCGATCGTCATTTTCATGTCTGTGGAACTGATGCTCAACGCGGCCAACCTTGCATTTGTGGCCTTTTCCACGATGTACGAATCGTTGAGTGGGCAGATCTTTGTCTTCTTCGTGATGACCGTAGCAGCGGCAGAAGTTGCGGTGGGCCTGGCGTTGATCGTGGCTATCTTCCGCACCAAGCATAGCATTAATGTGGATGAGCTCAGCAATTTAAAAGGATGATTCGAGAATGGAGAGTTGAGAGCGGAGATTTGAGAATAGAGAGCAGCAAAGTTTACTAATCTCTTATCTCGACCCTAAACCCTCTGAGGAGAACGCATGTTCCTAGACGAAGTCGCAACAAGCGGTCCGCAATTTTTCTACCTTGTGCCCTGGGTCGTATTCTTCCCTGTCATTGGCCTGCTGGTTAATATGATCTTCGGCGGGCGGATGGGGGAGAAAGCCGTCGGCACAGTCGCCAGCACGGCCTCCGGGTTGGCTTTCCTGGTGGCAATCCTGTTGGGATTCTCCCTGGTCGCGCATCCAGAGGGTCAGGTGATGCCTCTGGCGGAGTGGATCAAGATCGGCGATCTGGACCTGCGCTGGGCTTTCCAGGTCGATACACTTTCAGTCATCATGATGCTGGTAGTCGCCGGGGTGGGAACGTTGATCCATATCTACGCCATTGGCTACATGCACGAAGACGTGCGCCTCAACGGCGATCCAGGCCGTTTCCGCCGCTTCTTTGTCTATATGAACCTGTTCATTGCCGCCATGATGATCCTGGTCAGCAGCGATAACTACCTGATGACATTTGTCGGCTGGGAAGGGGTCGGACTGTGTTCTTATTTGTTGATTGGATTCTGGTATGAGAAAGGGCAGGATGGAATCGGCAATGCCATCGCCGCCAAGAAAGCCTTTGTAACCAACCGCGTCGGCGATTTCGGTTTCTTGATCGCCGCCTTTACCATGTTTTGGGCTTTCCGCAGCTTTAATTTCGAAGAGGTCTTCGCCCAGGCTCCTCAGGTGGCTGAGGCGATGCCAATGGTGATCCTGGCGATAACGCTGTTTATGCTGCTGGGCGTGGTGGGGAAATCGGCACAGCTGCCGCTGTTTGTCTGGTTGCCAGACGCCATGGCCGGCCCCACGCCGGTTTCGGCTCTGATCCACGCCGCCACGATGGTCACGGCAGGTGTATACCTTATCGCCCGTTCTGCTCCCTTGTATGTGCAGGTCCCTGAAGCGCAAACTTTTGTTGCGCTGGTGGGCGGCGTGACAGCTTTGTTCGCAGCCACCATCGCCGTTGGGCAGTTTGACATTAAGAAAGTGCTGGCTTATTCTACGATCAGCCAGCTGGGTTTTATGGTGGCAGCCGTTGGGATGGGCGCCTTCGCGGCTGGGATGTTCCACCTGGTGACGCATGCCTTTTTCAAAGCTCTGCTCTTCCTCTCGGCAGGTTCGGTGATCCAGGGAGTGGAACACGGCCATCACCATGTCGAGGAACACGGGAAAAAACAGCGCAGCGGTGGGCACTTCGATCCACAAGATATGCGCAACATGGGTGGCCTGCGGAAGCGGATGAAAGTCACTTTCTGGGTGTACCTGGTTGGGGCGCTGGCGCTGGCGGGCATCTGGCCGCTGGCCGGTTTTTGGTCTAAAGACGAAATCCTGGCCGAATCCCTGAGCCTGCAACCGACCGTTTACTGGCTCTTAACCATCGCGGCCTTCTTCACTGCCTTCTACATGGGCCGGCAAGTGTTGATGGTCTTCTTCGGGGTGCCCAGATCGGAAGCGGCCGCTCACGCCAGGGAGAACCCACCGGTCATGACTGTGCCTCTGATCGTTCTGGCAGCCTTATCGATCATTGGCGGCGCGCTCAACCTGCCCGGCTTGCACACCTTTACCGAATGGCTGGAGCATACCATCGAGAATATCCATCCCGGGGAGTTTAATTTCCTGGTTGCCGGGGTTTCTACCGCTCTGGCGCTGCTGGCAATATTCTTAGCCGGGTATCTCTACATCCGGCGCTACCAGGAACTTTCGCAGTTACCCCCCGCGAAAAGGCCGGACGATCCCCTGCGCCCGATCCTGGGCCCGATCTTCACCGGGATGGAACACAAGTGGTGGGTGGACGAATTGTACTGGGCGGTCATCTTACGCCCGTATATCTCCCTCGCCCGTTTCCTGGGTGAAGTGATCGATGAGCGTTTCTGGCATGACTGGTTCCACGATGCGGTGATCGCGCGCAGCTTCCAGCGCCTGACGCATTTCCTGGCGCTGCCGTTCGACCTGGGCGTCATCGATGGGATTGCCAACGGGCTGGCCACTGGAACCGTTCGGCTGGCAGCCAGCCTCCGCCGCGTCCAAACCGGGTATGTACGCAATTATGCCCTGTCGGTGTTTCTTGGGGTTGTGATCATCCTGGGATATTTGATATTACGCTAAACTGACGAGGACGAGCAATGAACTTTTTTCTACACCCTCTTACGCTGGTTACCTTCTTCCCCCTGGTGGGCATCCTGGTGTTGTTGTTTCTGAATTCAGAGCAGAAGAACGTCATCCGCTGGACGGCGTTGATCGCCTCACTGATTACCTTTGGCATTTCGGTGGCGGTGCTGGCGCAATTCAATAGTGCGGATCCTGATCTGCAAATGGAGATCAACATTCCCTGGATCCAGGTTGGCGGTTGGAACATCGCCTACCAGATGGGGGTGGATGGCCTGAGCATTCTCCTGGTGCTGCTGACCACCTTCCTGACCCCGATCTCGATCCTGTCCACCTGGACAGCGGTTGAGGAAAGGGTGAAGGAGTTTATGATCTTCTTCCTGTTATTGGAAGTGGGCATGGTGGGTGTCTTCCTGGCCCAGGATTTGTTCTTGTTCTATATCTTCTGGGAGTTCACCCTGGTGCCGATGTATTTCCTGATTGGCATTTGGGGTGGCCCACGCCGTATGTACGCTGCGGTCAAATTCTTCCTCTATACCATGGCGGGTTCGATCCTGATGCTGCTGGCGATCCTATGGCTGGGGATCGCACAGGGCACGTTCTCGGTTCCGGAATTAATTGCTCAAGGAGGCATCCCGGCGAACTACCAGTTCTGGCTGTTCCTGGCCTTTGCGGCTGCCTTCGCCATCAAGGTGCCGATGTGGCCGCTGCACTCCTGGTTGCCGGACGCCCACGTGGAAGCGCCGACCGCTGGTTCGGTGATCCTGGCCGGCGTCCTGCTTAAGATGGGCACGTATGGTTTCCTGCGCTTCAACCTGGCGCTGTTCCCGGAGGCGGCGACTCGGCTCGCCCCCTGGATCGCATTGCTGGCGGTGATCGGAATTTTATACGGGGCGGCGGTCTCTTACGCCCAACAGGATGTCAAAAAACTTGTGGCTTTTTCCTCGGTGAGCCACCTGGGGTTCGTCATGTTGGGCCTGTTTGCCCTCAACCCCCAGGGCATCCAGGGTGGCATCCTGCAGATGGTCAACCACGGCCTCAGCACTGGGGCGCTGTTCTTGATCGTGGGCATGATCTACGAGCGCCGCCACACGCGCGATATGGACGCTTTTGGCGGTTTGTGGAAGGTGATGCCAATCTACGCCGCCCTGACTTTGATCGTAACCCTGTCGTCGATGGGCTTGCCTGGATTGAACGGGTTTGTAGGCGAGTTCACCATCCTGCTGGGCGCGTTTGGCTCCCAGGCGATCGGATCGGCCTGGTACGCTGGCCTGGCAGCGGTGGGAGTGATCCTGGCGGCAGTCTACATGCTCTACATGTTTCAGAAGATGTTCCTTGGGCCGTTGGATAAAGACGAGAATCGTAAATTGTTCGATCTGAACTGGAGAGAAATTGTCACTCTTGTGCCTTTGCTGGTCTTCATCTTCTGGATTGGCCTGTATCCTGCGCCGTTCTTTAATTTGATGGCTCCCTCCGTGGATAAGCTGGTGGCGGCCCTGCAGAGTGCAGCAATGGTGGGACTGCCATAATGAGAGGGAACTTATGACCCTGGATAATCTGGCCTCCAACCTGTCGGCGATCATGCCGATCAATATCGTAATCGCCTGGGCTTGTGTGCTCCTGTTGGTGAATTTTGTCATCCCGAAGGAGCGTAAGGGTTTAACTGCACTGTTAGCTGCGCTCGGTTTAGTCGTGGCGATGGGTTTCGCGATCGCCCAGACCGGAAGCGAGACCGTGGCCTTCAGTGGTATGGTGATCGTCGATGGGTTTGCGATCTTCTTGACTTTGCTTTTCCTGGGCAGCGGGTTGGTCGGCATCGCCCTGGCTTACGATTATTTGAAGGAGATGGGTATCGACCGGGGTGAATATTATGTGTTGTTGATGTTCTCCATCAGCGGCATGATGCTGATGGCCCTGGCGGCTGATCTGATCGTGGTATTCCTGGCCCTGGAGTTACTCTCAATCCCGTTGTACGTGCTGGCGGGCTTTGCCCGGCCACGGCAGGAGTCGGAGGAAGCGGCGATCAAATACTTCTTGTTGGGCGCTTTCTCGAGCGGCTTCGTGGTCTACGGAGTGGCACTGGTCTTCGGCGCGACTGGCAGCACCGGGCTGGCAGAGATCGTCAAAGCCCTCAACGCTGGTTCTACTGACTTGGCCCTGCTCGGCATCGGTGCGGCGCTGATCCTGATCGGCCTGGGGTTCAAGGTAGCGGCAGTCCCCTTCCACATGTGGACCCCGGATGTATACCAGGGCGCGCCTTCCGCGGTGACAGCCTTCATGGCGGTGGGGGCCAAAGCAGGGGGGTTCGCAGCCCTGATGCGCATTTTCGTGAGCGCCCTGCCTGCCCTGGCAGTAGATTTCACACCGGTTCTGTGGGGGATTGCCGCCCTGACGATGTTCCTGGGTAACATCGTGGCGATCGCCCAGGGCAATATCAAGCGTATGCTGGCTTACTCCAGTATCGCCCACGCGGGCTATATCTTGATGGCTTTGGTGCCTTTCGGTCAGGGGGATGTGGCTGGCGACGCCGTGGCGGCGGCCCTTTTTTATTTGCTGGCCTACGCCTTTACCAATTTCGCCGCCTGGGCGGTGGTGATCGCCATGGAAAAGACGGAAGGGCGGGGACTCGCACTGAGCGATTACGCCGGGATGGGACGCAAGTACCCAGCCCTGGCGGCGATCATGACCGTAGCGATGCTGTCCTTCACTGGCGTGCCGCCCACGCTGGGGTTTGTTGGCAAGCTTTACCTTTTCCGTTCGGTGATCGAAGGCGGCTTTTACGGGCTGGCGCTGATTGGGGTGCTCACTTCGCTGGTCTCAGCTTACTACTACCTGCGGGTGGTGGTGATCATGTACATGCAGGAAGGCGAACCGGTGGCGCGGCGCGACCCCTGGTTGTACCTGACCGCCGCTGCTGCAGGAGTGTGCACCGTGGCGCTGAGCATCTTTTCGGTGCCTTTGTTTACCTGGGCCTCCCAGGCCGTGTTGAAGTTATACTAAACGCAATCGGGATGAATCAAGTCCCCCGGTTTTTGCGAACTCCGTTCACCAGAAACCCTGGGGGGCTTTTTTTATAATTGATGAGTTGTGTACAGTTTGCG
>Ga0154886_1110_pt5 | contig 11478 bp, 11 predicted proteins | sample Rifle2008BG19ft_FD_105858 | JGI IMG/M metagenome (GOLD analysis project Ga0154886, IMG submission 105858) | Chloroflexi bacterium RBG_19FT_COMBO_55_16
ACCAGCACGCGGTGATCCAAATAATAGCGGGAGAGCGGCTGCCCGATATAGTGGGCGGCGAAGGTCATGAAGATGTCGAAATTGGGTACCTGGTCGACCGGTTCGCGGCGCAGACGACGGGTATATCGTTCATAGGAGTTCATAAAGCCTAAACGCTTATCTCGATAAAGGTCAGGAACGCAATGGCAGATAAAGAATTTGACCTTCCCACTCCCCCTCAAGGCTATATTCGTATAGCAACAGTATATCCTCAATTGCCTGACCAATTGGTACCCCACGACCAACCTCCAAGACTCCGGGCATTGGCTGGCCTGATCGAACCCTTGCAAATGCATATTTCGTTATCGTGCTAGCATCATGAGTGATCAATAATCGTCCTTCCTGCGCTGCCCATGCTAAAACCGTCGGATCGTCTTTTCCTTGAAGACTATGGTCCTGAATGCGAACAATATCGATGTCAGGTTTTCGGCGTTGCAAGCCGCGCAGGATTTTTTGGTTGAAATTTTCGTCGGCAGCCAGTTTAAGCATCTCTCTGCCGGGCTAACAAGCGTTCCCGCAAGCCGGATTGGGGGAAGTGGGTTTCATTTTCCTGACGGACTTTATCCGCTTGTTTTTGCCGCTTTTGAAGATACTTATCAACTGACTCGCGATTCTTTAAGTAATAGCCGAGGATGGCATATACATCAGCCAATTCTAAGGATAGATACTGTTCTACAATTTCCTCTGCTGTATCCCCATCCAAAAAGGCGGATATCACTGTATCCAGGGTCACCCGAGTGCCTTTGATGCGCACAACACCATCTTTGTGCGTTTCGAGCGGAACCGGTTGCACGTCAATTACAAGGGTCATCACCTTCACCTCAATTCGAATTATAGCACGGGCACTCCCTGATTACCCAAAGATCAACAGTAAGGAGGTAATAGCAAGAAGAACAACTATGATCCACTCGAAGGTCTCTTTATTCACTTTGCCAGCCGCCCAACGCCCCACCCATACTCCCAGCGGGACTAATGGCAGCAGCCAGGCGATCTGCAACAACCGCTGAAAGTCGAACAGGCCTGCGTACCAATAGTAGGGGACTTTGATCCAGTTCAGAATCAAGAAAAAGATGGCCGAGGTGGCGATGAAGACACGTGGGGTGACGTCTTGCATCAGGAAGTATATGCTGACCGGCGGCCCTCCGGTGTGCGCAAGTGCGCTCGAGAAACCAGTGACCGTGCCTGCCAGCAGGCCGTGCCAGTCCCTGGCTTTGTAAGTCAGCGAACCGAGGATACGCTTCTCGAATATCCTGTAAACTGCGAACAAGAGCACTATTACCCCCAGGGCGATCTGCAAGGCGCGTGTCGGGGCGTTGGTGATGAAGAGCGTGCCGATGGTCACGCCCGCCACCGATCCGGGAATGAGCAGCCAGACCAGGCGACCATTCCAGCGCCGCCAGTGCAGCGCCACAGCAAACACATCCGCCAGCATCAGGACGGGCAGTACCAACCCGATCACCTGGTTGGCGGGCATAACCAGAGCCATCATGGGGGTTGCTAACGCTCCGAGTGTGCCGCCCAGCCCGCCCTTCGCCAGGCCGATCATGAAGGCCACGATCCCCACCATGATGAAGAAGACGAGTGGGTCAACGGTCATAAATATTTAGTTGGTGCAGGCGCTTGGGGGAGGGGATCCCATTCTCGTCCCAGCCCATGATGCGATAGTATTCGTCGAGCATGGGGGTAAGTTCCACCACCTGCCCATCGGCTGGGCCGCCAGTCATGGGTATGGAAAGGTTGCGCGCTGGCAAGGTGTCCTGGGGACGGCTGAAACCTTCGCGGACATTGAAGAGACGCGCCAGGGTCGAGACACGCTCACCAAGCAATTCCAAGTCCGCTACCGTGGGATAATCAAAACCTGTCGCGGCGGTGATCAGCTGCCAGAGCTCCTTGAGATTCATTCCATAAGACGGGAAATAACACAGGCAAGCGCTGTTCCACACGGCTCGATCTGCCTGGTGGTCGCGAAAGAGCTGCGCCTTGCCCTCGATCGCCAGGGGGTCAGCGGCCCCACTGAAAAGTTCACCGAGCGGCGCGCCGCGCAGGTGACAGGCACCGCGTTCGGAGACGGCATAGGCCAGGGCTGTGCCCTTGGCGGCGCTAGGGTGATAAGCGGGCATCTCCAGGCCCTTGACGTGCATGGCGAAAGGATCCGCCTGGGGGTACTGGCGGGCAATGGCGGCCACACCCTGCGCCAACCACTCGCCACAACCTTCTACCTTCGCCATCTTTTCGAGCAGCGCCAGGGCCGAGGCGCAGTCACCGAAGCGGGGTTGGATGCCGTCCAGTTCGCCAGCAGTAATGACCCCGCGCTCGAACATCTCCATGACGAAGCCCAATACCCCGCCAGCGCTGATCGTATCCAGGCCGTATTCATCGCAATACCAATTCAGGCGGATGATCGTCTCCCGGTCGCCGATGCCGCAGTTGGGACCCATGGCAAAGGTTGTCTCATACTCAGGGCCTTCGATGAAAACTCCATCCTCAAGCGGGTGGGTGTACTTGCCGCAGGCTATTGGACAGCCGAAGCAAGCATATTCCTTGACCCAATGGTGGGCGCGGAAAGCAGCGCCGGACACCTCGTCGGCGGCTTCAAACTGGCCGCGTTGGAAATTGCGGGTGGGCAACGCGCCCATCACATTGATGATCTCCAGGATGTTTATCGTCCCCTCGCGGCCGAGCAGGGTGACTTCGCTTGACATGCGCACGGCGCGGAAGGCCAGCTGTAAGGCGCGCTGGTATTTCTCCTTATCATAGACCTGGACATAACCGTTACCGCGAGTCAGGATGGCTTTCAGATTCTTGGAGCCCATCACCGCGCCGCCGCCGCCGCGTGCCAGGGCGCGGGAATCGTTGAAGATACCCGCCAGATTGCGCTGCTTTTCGCCAGGCGGGCCGATGACGAGCGATTGCCAGTCATGCCCAAATTCTTCCCGCAAACGGTGGGCTGTGGCGGTGATGCTCAGCCCCAACAGGTGACCGGCTGGACGGATTTCAGCATAGTCGTCGTCGATTACCAGCATCACCGGCTGGTCAGAGGCGCCAGTCACCACCAGGGCGTCGTAGCCAGCATATTTGAGCATCTGGCCCCAATACCCGCCGCAATAGCTGTCACTGTAGGTGCCGGTAGCCGGACTGCGCGTAGTGCAGCCGAAGCGCCCCGCGGTGGGCGCGGTTGTACCCGTCAGGGGGCCGTTGTGGAAAATCAGGTGGTTTTCGGGCGAAAGGGGATCGACGCCGGACTTCTGTTCTGTATACAGCAAATGGGCGCCCAACCCTTTACCGCCCAGGATCATGGGCATCGCTTTGTCGGGCAGGGGTGTGGTATGGATTGCACCTCTACTCAAGTCTACGCGTAGAATCTGATCACAATACGCTCTTTGTCGCAGGTCCATTAAGCCAGCTCCTTCCGCTCGGCGACGAAGATGGCGTCAGTCGGGCAGATGATGGCGCACTCCGGCTCGCCACCACACATATCGCACACCACAGGATACCAGTCCAGGGTCTCGCCAGAAGCGATTTGGATACCCGCATCACTGTGGACGATCACCTCAGTCGGGCAGATCTCGACGCACTTGTCACAGGCAGTGCACTTGTCCACGAGTAACTCAACAGCTCCGTTCTCTGGATGCCAGCGCAGAGCTTCGGTCGGGCACACGTCCAGACATTTCTTGCACAGCGTGCAGAACATCACTTTATGCTGGCCGGTTTTCACCCCGGGATCGATGCGCAGGCGGGCCAGATGGTTGCCATAAGCTCCGCTGTCATGGCTGGCCACGCAGGCGGTGACACACAACATGCAGCCAGTACACTTGGCGGGATGCGCTTTCAGCTTCAGGTAGGTCCATTCTTCGGTGCGCATGGCGCGTTCGACTGGCCACCCTTTGTGGGCGATGCCGCACAACTGCTCGACCAGGCGCTGTGGGTCAGGCGACTTGGTCACATTGCGGCCCATCAGGCAGCCGCTTGCGCCAGCCTCAAGCCCTTCAGCGAACAGCTCCAGGGCGTCGCGCTCGTTGTCGGAGCGCGCCCCGCCCAGGACCAGCACAGGCACTTGGGAGACATCGACAAGATGGTGGAAGGTGTCCACATCGCCGGTATAAGGGATCTTAAGGGCGTCGGCGCCCATCTCGACTGCCATGCGCGCCCCCAACGTAAGGATCTCAACGCTGTTGGCGCCGGTTACCTGGCCGCCGTAAGCCAGTGGTTCGATGATGCATGGCAGCCCGACCTGGTGACACTCGGAGACGAAGCGGGCGCACACTTCAATCCCCGTTGCCTCGATCCGGTCGTTGTAGCCCAGGAACAAGTAGATGGTGATGGCCGAGGCGCCCAGATCCAAGGCTTGCCCGGCGGTGACGACTTTCTGGTGCCACAATAATCGCTGCGGTACAGCGTTGGCGACGTTGGAGGTTCCCAGGCGGGGCATGTTCATCCAGTCGGCGCGCAAGATCAGCGCTGGCCCGTCGCGTCCCTGGAAGAAAGGGGCCAGGCGCATGGCCTGCCCGGGGCTGAGCAAGATGCCATCCACCCCACCCTGGATGACCGCCGTGGTGATTGGGCGCAGGTTGACCACGTTGGGGGTGACGTCGCTCATATAGCCGTGATCGGCGGCGACACACACGGCGCGTCCATCGCCGTGGCGGTTGAACAGGCGATCCAGCCTGGCCTGCAATCCGAGATACATTAGCAAACTCCTCCGCTATTCGACAGATATCAACTTATGAACCTTGGCGCGTAGCGTCTCCAGGACCCCAAGCGGATCGGGCCAGGAAAAGAGACGCCCGTCCAGCCACAGCCCCGCCGCGCCCAGGCTCAAGGCCTCGGCCAGCTCGGATTCGACTGCCTCAAGGGAAGTGGGCTTGATCCAGACCGGAATCCCGGTCGACATCTTGAGGATCATCTCAAGCGAAGCGCGACCTGGCCAGGGCACGGCCACGCCATCCGCGCCGCCTTCCAGGGCGTAGGAAACGCCCAGCTCAATAGCCTTGTCGCGCAGGACAACGCGCGGGCCGACCGGCTGCACATCGACCACTAGAGGCATACCCACCTGGCTTCCCTGCAAGGCGAGCTGCACCGTGGTGCGCAGGCAGCCGGCCTCGATCTGCTCCTCGTGCCCCAGCAAGAAGTAAAGCACCACAGCACTGGCGCCAAGATCGAGGGCATCCGAAGGGTTGAGTAGTGGGATGTGGCTGATGGTCTCGGGCGGGAGGACGAAATCCGGCCCGCGCAGGGCGTTGGTCCAATCGGCGCGCACCAGCAGGGCAGCGTCTGTGCGCGTGCGGCCGGTGAAATGACGAGCCTGGCCGGAACTGGCGACGATACCGTCTACCAGGTGGGAGATTGGCCTCATAGCCTCGGCGAAATGCTCGAGGCCAGGCAGCGGCCCAAGCACAAGTCCGGCGCTGGCGTCGACCACCAGACTGCGCCCGTCGGCGGGATTGATGAATTCACGTAAACGGTAAGATTTGCTGTCCATGAAGTCTCCTGGTCAGATACCCGAATGCTCCGAGCATTCGGGAAGTTAAACTCACTCCCTCAGATAAGGGATCAGCTGCGGCCCTTCGGGCATGACGCACAGGCGGGGTTGCGGCCTATATCTTTCCAGCAACCGCGCCAGCGTGGCTTCGATGTTGGAACAGGGAATGAACAGGGCGTGCTCAATCTGCTTATCGGTCAGGCCGTCGCTGTAGACATACACATCGGCGCGCTGCTGGATCTGAGCCTGGAGTTGCACCTGCCACTGGTCCTGGGCGGTGAAGCCGGGCTGAGCGATCATGTCAAGGAGGCCCTGTAAGGTCCTCGCTTCGGCCAAAAGGGCTGCATACAGCCCGTGATCGGGTAGGCCATCTTCGCAGGCGGTGGCGATGATGATCGAACCTCCCTCCCGGACGACCTGGTTGGCAGCGCTCATGCCTTTGACCGACTGGTACAGGTTCTGGTCGAGCGGGTAACCGCTGTTGGTGGTGATGACGATGTCATAAGGCTCGTCAACTCTCGCCATAGCATTGTCCTTAACAAAGGCACAGCCCAAGGCGTGGGCGGCTAGCATATCCCCTGCGAATATCCCTGTGATCTCTCGCCGCGTGTTGAGAGCCACATTCAAGAGGAAGGTCGGATTGGTGCGCAGGGCGACCTCGCGCATCTCCATCCAGATCGGGTTGCCCTCGGTCACCCCCCAGGTGGCCTTGGGGTGGGCGATCATTTGGAGGCCGTGGTTGGTGAAGACGCTCTCTGCCCCGGCCAGGGAGGGCAGGATGGCTTTTGGGCCACCACTGAAACCGGCAAAAAAATGCGGCTCAATGAAGCCAGTCAGAATGCGCACATCGGATTCCAGGTAGAAGCGATTGACACGCACCGGATGACCCAGGGATGTGACTCCCAGCGAGACCAGGTCAGCGTCGGAGTTGCAGTCGTGCTGCAGGCAGCGGTATTTCTCTACTACATTGTCGCCAAGCATGGCGCGCAGCTCGGCCTCGGTCTGGCGGCGATGCGTACCCAGGCCGTTGAGCAAGGTGATGTCTTTCCGGACAACGCCCACCGACTCCAGCTCGTCCAGGAGCACGGGCAAGATGCGATCGTTGGGCGTAGCGCGGGTGATGTCTGTATGGACAACGACGACCCGCTCGCCGAACTGGACGAGATCAGCCAACGGTGGAGACGAGATCGGTTGACGCAAGGCCTCCCGCAGCGCCCTGGTCTCATCCGGCAACCCTGGCGTGAAGTGCGTCTGCAACACCTCAGCGTTGTCTGGGACGGTGATGATTAATCCTTGACGGCCATAAGCGAGCCTGACCTGCACGATTTACTCCATTAAGTGAATCAAGACTCGAACCACGGCTTGCCGCGCTCGTCGGTCAGGACCAGCGAGCGCAGGGCGCTGACGCCCTTTTCAAGCCCCTCACGCAGCGACATCAGGCTGTCCTCGTGCTCCATACTCAAGACATAGTCGTAGCCGACCAGGCGCAGGTTGCTGACCAGGTCTTTCCAGAACTCGAGATTATGGCCGTAGCCTACCGTGCGGAAGATCCAGGAGCGGTGCAGCTCGTCAGCGTAAGGCTTGGTATCCAGTACCCCATTGACAGTGGCATTGAGCGGGTCGATCTTGGTGTCCTTAGCATGCACGTGGAAAATAGCCTCGCCCAGCTGGCGCACGGCGGCGATCGGGTCGATGCCCTGCCAGAACAGATGGCTGGGGTCGAAATTGGCGCCGATCTCCGACCCGACTGCCTGGCGAAGACGCAGCAACGTCTCAGGGTTATAGACCACGAAACCGGGGTGCATCTCCAGCGAGATCATGTCCACTCCGTGCTCACGGCAGAAGCGAGCTTCCTCCTGCCAATAGGGGATGACTTTCTCGTTCCATTGCCATTCCAGGATGCGTAAGAAATCCGGCGGCCAGGGGCAGGTAACCCAGTTGGGGTATATACTGTTCTCGCAGTCACCTGGGCAACCCGAGAAGGTGATCACCCGCCGCACACCGATCTTCTCGGCCACCAGTACGGTTTTCCGGAAATCATCCCGGTGGTTATTGGCGATGCGGGGATCAGGATGGAGTGGGTTGCCATGGCAGCTCAGGGCACTGATCTCCAGCCCGCGATCGTCTACTTTCTTTTTCCACTCTTTGAGCTTGCCTCCATCGGCGAGCAATTCGGCGGGCTGGCAGTACGCCTCGCCCAGCTCCGCCACATACCCACCTGACCCGATCTCGACCGCTTCGGCGCCCACCCCGGCGATCCAATCGAGGGCCTTATCAAAGGCCAATAAGTCCTGAAAAACAAAACTAAAAACGCCAACTTTCACTTTGGGCCTCCTTTTATTTTCTGAACATCAGTACTAACGATTTCAGTCGATCTCCTTGCGTCTAAAAGCGACTGGAGTCACCGCTACAAACTCTTCCCGTCCAGCTACCGGAGTGGGGGTCGTTGATCAGCCCCCACTCCCTTGCTCAGCACTTACTACAGGACTCGGTCGATGAAGGCGCGCGTGTGAACTTCCACCGGGACTTTCATTAATTCGAGAACCCCGCGCGCAACGTGTTCAGAAAGGCGGCGGAAGGCTTCTTCGCCCTTTTTCTTAGAGGCGCGCAGCGGGTTGCCGATCACGCCACTGTTGATGAACTCGTGGTGGTCCATCGGGAAGGTAAAGTACTTAAACCCGTCAAACTCCACATCCGGCATGCCATCCTTCTTGGCAAATGTCTTAGGTAGAAATTCAGGGATATGAGCCTTCGTGAAATTGGCGCGATCCATGCGCACGTAATGCTCATTCCAGGCCAGGTCCTGGGAGGTCTCCAGCTCGCTGGAGTGCCAGCCAGGCGTCTCCTCGAGCGGGTTTTCCATCAAGCCGGCCAGGATGCCGACGTAGTTTTCCATATAGGGTTTGACGAAGCCGATCAGGGCGCCGGTCTCGTAGCGCAACTTACGCAGCACCGGGTCGATGACCTTTACATTGGAGCCGTGGCCGTTGATAAAGATGATGCGGTTGAAGCCATGGTGGATCAGGCTGCGGCCTACGTCGTTTACCAGGTTGAGCAATGTGCTGCTGCGCACGGTAATCGTGCCGCGCCCCTTGCCTGGATCGTACATATGCTGGGGGGAGTATCCCATCCAGATGGGGGGGGTGTGGATCACGGCGATCATCTCCGAGACACGCTGCGAGACCTCTACGGCGGTAATGGTGTCGGTATAGATCGGCAGGTGGGGGCCGTGCTGCTCGAAACTGGCCATTGGCACCAGGATGGTGTCCTTGACCTGAAGGTATTCCTGGACATCAACATAGGTCAGCTCGCCCAGGTCCCAGGAGAGGAACTTACTGCGGAACTCCTCGTCACCTGCGGTGAAGTGCGGGAGGTGTTTAAAGGATTTACCGCTTCCAGCGATCATGGTTTTTTCTCCTTACGCATTAATTCTACAAATAAGTCAGCGACCTGGCGACCAAAGTCGGGGTCGTTGACGTGACGTTCAAAAGTAAGCACAGGGATATCCTGCCTGATTTCGCTGCGCAAAGTCTTTAAGAAAGCTGCGTCAGCCTCCGGATTCCAGAAGGGACCGCCCGGCACATTTGGAATTGACAGTCCCTGGGTGGGCACGGCTATGACAACCGGCCCTTTCGACAGGTTGAGCCGGTCGGCGAAGAGGTGACCGAGGGCGATCATCTCCTCCTGCGTGGCGCGCACCAGCGTGTATTCAGGATTATGGTCATAGACGGGGCGTCCTTGCAGTTCCCTTGGAATGGCGCCAGCGTGAAACACGCAGAAATCGATGCAACCAGGGACGATGACCTGGGGCAACCCGATCCGGCCGACGCGTTTGAGCCGGTCAGGGCCGCCGTCATGGATGCCGCCCGTCATCGGGTCATAGGTTTCGTTGGTGGTGAAGTCGATGACGCCGATAAATTGCCCGGCTTCGGCCATTTCCTCCATAGCGGGACCACCCACGCCGTTGGAGTGAAAGATGACCGCCTCATAGCTATTTTCAGCCAGGCGCTCTTTGAGCGCCATGACCGCCCGGGTGGTGTTGCCCAACATGGTGACGGCTACATATTTATCCTCAGGTCGGGGTTTGCCTAATTCGTGGCCGTACTCGACCAGCCCTTTGATCGCAGCAGCGACGTTGTCGAAGATGGTCGTGGCGATGGGGTTCAATCCCAGGATATCGACGATCGAATGGACGACTATGATATCGCTGGTGCCAACCAACGGGTCGAAATAATGCTTCCCCGAGGCGATTGGCGATACGAGCACCTTTGGCACGCCCACCGGCAACTGCATCATGGCTGCCGCGCCCATTACGGCGCCCTCGGCCCCCCCCATGCTGACGATGGCTTGCAGCTTACCGACCTTGTACAGCTCTAGCGTCAATTTCTTGAGAGCTTCCCGCATGCCATGCACGGCTTTCCCCCGGCTGCCGGCACTACGTAGGGCGTCGATGGTCGTGCCGGCGTAGGTGGCAGCCTGGGCACGCGAAATATCCGGTGTGATTCCGATCGGCTCACCAAGAATCCCGGAGTCGACGACGGTAGTCACCAGGCCTAGAGCTTGCAGCCGATCGCGCAGGTAAGCGATCTCCGGCCCTTTGGTGTCGAGTGTGCCGATGATGACAACGTTCTTGGTCATATCCTAACCTCCGGGCAGGGGTTTAATGGATGGTTTTGGGGCGAGCCTCGCCCGCCCAAAACCACGATTTTCTACTCTCCCCAATCCCCAGAGGGATTGGTGTGGGAGGTCATTAACCGAGCAAAGGCAGGAGCGTCTTAGCGCATTCCTCGACTTGCCAGCTGTAGAACTCCTCGGTCAGCAGGCTGGATCCATGCTCCTCGATGAACTTCTTCTGTTCGGGAGAGATATCCACCGGGTTCTTCTCGATGGCATCTGGATAGGGGTTGGCAGGGGTACGGTCGACCGGGGCGACGAATTCGACCGTCAGAGCACCGTCGTAGCCAATGGTCTTAAGCGTGCCGACCAGCTTTAGCCAATCCCAATGGCCCTGGCCACAGGCAAAGCGGTTAGTGTCAGCCACATGGAAGTCGACCAGGCGTCCCTTGGCAGACCGGATGGATTCGTAAGGATCGATTTCCTCGATATTTAGATGGAAGGCGTCCAGGCACACACCGCAGTCTGGGGCGACTGCCTCGGCCAACGCTAGCGCCTGCGCGGCGCGTGAGCAGAAGTAAGTTTCGAAGCGATTGATCGGCTCGATGGCCAGCACTACGCCTTCCTTCTTGCCCCAGTCGTAGCACTCCTTCAGGCTCTCGACTGCCCACTTCCACTCCTCATCTGGCTGGCCCTCGGGGTTGATCTTGCCGACCGTGGCCGGGACAACAGTCATCTCGTAGCCTTCCAGTTCCTTGACCATGGTGATGCAGTCCTTGGTGTACTGCACCGACTTGGCGCGCTGCGCTTCGTTCTTGGCAACCAGGTTGCGGTCACCCAGCATCAAGGTGACCGAACCCCAGCAACGGATGCCGTTGTCCTTGAGGGTCTTGCGCACGTCCTTGGTGTTGTACAGGTATGGTTCTCCACTGAGTTCGATGCTCTCGTAGCCATACTTGGCCAGGCGTCGGACAGTGACTTCGACCGGCTCGGCTCTCATCCAATTGTGCATTGATAGATGCATTTTGAACCTCCTTTATAAATAAAAAAATTTTATTGGACCATTAGAATGGTGATGTAATGGCAACCGAAGCCGCCACTCCAAGCTATTCCTTCACGGAGACGTTCCACGAAGACCTCGAGATCGATTAATCCAGCTGCTCAGCCAGGAGCTCATACAACCCCTGGACGCGCAAGCCAAACTGACCAGTTTTCTCGCCCAAGCACTTTAAAGTGCCAGGATCGTCGCTGATCAGCATTTGAGCGCCGCTTTGGCGGGCGTCTTCCAGCCGGGCGAGGGTTAGTTTTTCAGCGATTTCCGGCTGGGTGAATTGGAGCGCCGTGCT
>Ga0154886_1024_pt5 | contig 11399 bp, 9 predicted proteins | sample Rifle2008BG19ft_FD_105858 | JGI IMG/M metagenome (GOLD analysis project Ga0154886, IMG submission 105858) | Chloroflexi bacterium RBG_19FT_COMBO_55_16
ATCTTCCAGGTGGGCGGCAATATTTTCCCCACCCGCCAGAGTTATCAGGGTGTCTATAAACGTGCCTGGGCCAGCTGTCCAGGGGGCGTTTGGATCGGTGCTGTCAAGCTCATAGAAGATGGTTGGGCGGTCAGTCGCGGCGGACAGCTTTTTTACGACAGCCACTGCCCTTGATTGGAGGTTTTCAACCAGGATAGCTGCCTCAGCCTCCCGGCCGGTCAGGTGGGCCAGGGTGATCAGGTTGGCGTACATCTCATCCAAACTGGTCGGGTTGGGAAGAAAGAAGATCACCAGACCTAATTTTTCTAAGGCTTGCACTTGTTCAGGTGTGTTGATCTCCGCGGCCAGAACCAGATCGGGCTGCAGCGCGACGATCGCCTCATAATTGTAATCACCAAAGCCTCCGCCTATGCTGGGTAGCTGGCTCACTTGAGCCGGATAGTTAGAGAATTCATCTCGCCCAACCACCTGGTCGCCAGCGCCGATTGCAAACAGGCTTTCGGTGTTGGAAGGAGCCAGGGAGACGATGTGCCGGGCAGGGGCTGGCAAAGCTACCGTGCGACCCAACCCATCGATGAGTCCAATCGACTCGGGCGCAGGTGCGGTTGTTGGCGTGGGTAGGCTAATCGCTGACGGTTCGGCCGGAGCGGCGTTGATCTGCTCCGTGACGGTTGGTGTTGGAGATGAGCATCCAGCCGATACGAGCAGACACACCAGTACCAGGGAATAAATGATGTGCGGTGATCTAAGGGTCATGATATCTCTCCGGAAAACGGTTTGGACTGGCAAATAAAAAGCCCTTGTCATCGGGACAGGGGCAGGAAGGCTGAGGGCATGATCGCGCTCCCACCCTCTATCCGCGAGGAGGTGGAAAAGCCAACCAAGGCGGGCGGCCTGGCTCATTAGTCGTTTAGTCGGGTAGCCGAGTAGTTGGATAGTCTTTGGGTGGACTATTAACTATCAGGCGACGAGACTGGGTAACTAATTTACAGTTGCGGGACAGCGCCGGACTTTCACCGGCTTCGCCTTTAAACCTTCCCATCCGGGGGTGGAGATACCCTGGTCGCTCGTATATATAATTGTATCGCCATTTTAAACGAGGGCAGGGGAGGAGTCAAGATGATCTTTTACGGCTGACAGCCAGTTCCTTTAACCTGGTACTTTTACGCTATTGACGTTATCCAATTCGGTTCGTACAATGACGAAAATAAAAAATTGATTGTCTGGCCGTATGATCGCCGGATTGCTTAGAAAGACTTATTTAATAAGGCCCTTTCGGCAGTCCTTTGTCGCAAGGGCTTTTTAGTACAGTGCGCTGGTTAGATTTTGGTAATAATAAGTTAGACAATAGTAATAATCATACCTATCCTGGGTAACAGATAGACGGAATGAAAAAATATCCTAAACGTATTCTTTTTGGGGGAGTCGGCTTCGGATTGGCTTGCCTAATAAGTTTCCTGCCATATCTCGGAGGTACACAGACATCCTTTTCGGCTTTTGACCGATCGGCGACCGTAACCACTGGCAGCGTCTATTTGCCGGTAATCAGCAATGCCAACCCCGCTGAAGACACTCCGCCCAACCCGATCCCTCCCGGAGAGGAGGAAGGCTGGTTGGCTTACCTAAATTATTACCGTGCCCTGGCCGCGCTGCCACCAGTCAATGAAATGGCTGTATGGAACGCTGGAGCCTGGTACCACTCGCGCTATATGGGCAAGAACGATTATGTTGGCCATAGCGAAGACCCAGAAAATGAATGGTATACCCCGGAAGGGGATAGTGCGGCGCGCTCCAGCAATTTGCTGGCCAGCAGTAGTACCTCTGTCACCGATCAGGAGGCCATCGACTTATGGATGCAAGCGCCTTTTCATGGGGTTGGTATACTCGATCCCCAATTGCAGCTCGTCGGATTTGGGAGTTATCGAGAAGAAGATGGAGGCTTGCAGATGGGCGCTGCTCTGGATGTGATCAGAGGGCTGGGCGAGCTGCTCCTGACGGTTGGTTTTCCGGTCGCTTGGCCGGCAGATGGTATGACGGTTCCTCTAACTTCCTATGTAGGGGAATATCCTGATCCATTGGCCAGTTGTGAAGGATACAGTCCACCGACCGGGCTTCCTATCATCCTGCAAATTGGTCCAGGAAACTTAACTCCAGAAGTTACCGCTCACACATTTAAGCAAAATGGCGTACCTCGGGACCATTGTGTGTTTGACGAAAGCACTTACCACAATCCAGATGTGAGCGCCCGCGATCTGGGTCGAGCGATCCTGGATGCCAGGGACGCGATCGTTTTAATCCCGCGCCAGCCTCTGCTACCAGGAAAGAACTATACCGTTTCAATGACGGTCAGTGGGCAAAGTTATACCTGGTCCTTCAGTGTGTCAGAGATAGCTAATCAGACTGGTGGGCTTACGGGAGAGGTTGTCCTTCCTTAATCCATCTCTTGTTTAAAGTTTGATTCTTCTTTTACTAAATCGGCGAAGACAACCTGCCGCCGGAGATAGCTCTTCGTTTTTTCATCCCAGGTTGTGCAGGTTAGCAGGGTGAGCTGGGATTGGGTTGTTCCTTGAGTGACGGACATATCCCCTGGATTGACGATAGACAGTTCGCGTACTTGGAAAGTAAATACCTTTTTCTCAGTATAAACGATGACTTTCGCAGCGGGGGTTAGCCTGGAGAGGTAGCGAAATGGCCCATTAGAGGCCTGGCCGACCGTAACATGACCGGCCAGCACTAAGTTCTTATTCGTTTCCTGCCCTGGCATATTCCCCAGCCAGGCAACATCTTGCGCAAGATCAGCCAGGTCCCAGGTTGAGTCGCCAAATGGCACAAAAACCACCTTTGCATCCACTCTCAAGGAGGGGATGACCAGGCGGTTGATGGCCTCTTTGGTATCGATAATATTCCCGGCAGTGATATTCTTGACCTCTTCCTGCAAACCCCTCGGAGATTGTTCAGGAAAAGAGACTCTATGGCGGGGAGGATGTATGCCGGAAGACGCAACACCCTCGATTGCGACGCCTGACTGTGCAGCTGTAGCCAGATGCTGCTCCTCAGGCAAGGAAGAAGCGATTGATAAGGATTGGGAAATTTCCTGCTTTGCGCGGACATCGGTTTGGCTGACGAAAGCAGCTGATAACAAGTTGGTGATCACCCAGGCCACCAACCCAATCAACACCAGGGATAGAATCAGATTCACGGATCGCATATTTAAAATCAGCGCCTGGTTCTACCTCCTGCTAACCCGTATAACCCGGAAAAACAGCATCCCGATCAAGACAAAAAGCAAGAAAATAAACAGCCAATCCAAACCAAACCCGCCAGGGTCGAACGGGAATACTCCGGTTTGGGGCAGCTGTGGGGGTTGGGTGGTAGAAGTAGGTTCCGGAGATCCCGGGGGAATGGTTGGCGTTGGTGAAACCGGTGGCTCGATTGTTATGATCGGGGTTGCGGTCTGCGTGGGAGGAGTAACGGATGGTGGTGGGGGGTATGGCGTTATTGGAGTGGAGGTCGGCGAGGGGGAGGTAATCGTAGCCGTTACCAGAGTCGCAGTTGCGGTGGACGGGGTGGCCGAGGGAGTCTCGGGAGTCGCAGACGGCTCAACCGGGGTTTCCGATGGGGGGGGTATGGGTGTAGCGGTTGACGGTTCAGGAGTTTCCGTTGGGGTCTCCTCGATTGCGGTCGGAGTCGAAGTGATCCCCAAAATCCTGGATGCATAGGCCACTGGAGGATGGAGCGCTATCAGGATAAACATCGCAAGCATAAAAATCATAATATATATGAACTTGTTCTTAAACATAGATCTTCCTCCAGTATCTCAGTTCTGGATGTATGGCGAGTAGAGGAAATGAGAGCGAACTAATCGCATCGCCGGGTCTCCAAACAAGGTGAACGTATCGATCAGGTCAAGAAAGGCATTTGCGGTTGCTAGATTCACTTTTCCTGCCAGGGTAGCTGTACCAAGATCGGCAAGCTCCCCCCGAAAAGTGTTGAACATAAACCCTTCCGCTAGCCAATGATGCCCCGTTGCAATTCCCAGGCCGGTTGATCCCCAAACAGCCACTGCGCCGCCACCAGGCTGGCGGAGGAGCTCTTCGTCAAGCGTCGGAAAACCTGGCACCTGGAAAGAACCGGTGAAGCAAGTCATTTCAAGGACGACAGGCAGTCTGTTTTCGTTCTTCAAGCCTGGTACCTCCTCGAGATGGAAAATGCGTTCGACGGCCCATTGGTGGATCGAAGCGTGGCCGGTGTACATCAATAAAGTGGCACCAGCATTCCACATGTCCAGGATGGCCTGGCGAAAATCTGCCGGGGTATTGTTTGCTGGATCAAAGTACAGACGTTGAGGGATCAATGGTGGGGTGGGGAACATGTGGATGGTGGCATCCGACAAGGCTGGGAAGTTTCCGGCTCCATCGGGGTTATCGGCGACGTAGATGGCTAAGCCTTTCCAGGCACCAAGCTCGGGTTGTTGCTCGTATCCTACGATTTTAGCGATCATGATCCGGGCCTCGGCTAGACTGTTGGCAGGTAGGCGGCCGATCAACATATCAGGAAGCGTGTCGTTCCCATCCAGGGTGACGTAACGATTATCGGCAGCTGTCTCCCCTGCCCAGGGATCTACCTCTTCCAGGTAGGGAGGGATAAATGTCTGTGAAGAAGCATCTGCATACCGCTTTGGGTCGGATGTGCCATCGCCGACAAGGAGCACATAGGTTGGGCGTCGTTCCCAATTATTATATGCGCTGGACAGGTAAGCAGAAATCGCGGAGGGTTCAGGCCGTCCGTCGCCATAAGCATCGTAAACCGCCTGGACATCCTCAACAGCAACGATCAACCCTTGCTCCTCGCGCCAGGCAACCAAATCTGCCAGGGCCGGGATGAATTCGAGTGGGGAAATCACCAGGTAGTCGGCGCCCGTAGCCCCGTATCCGCCTTGCAAGGGGGTGACCAGGCGCATCCGGCTGGGGGTGAGGATACCGCTTTCGCTGGTAACATAGTAGTGATAGGCGCCGCCTCCTACTGGATCTCCAAGCGAGATCCAATTCGGGGCGCTGATTTGCACATCGGTTAGACGCAATGGTTGGTCGGGATTGCTGACAGCATAAGCGCGCAGGCCATCCGTCGAATTCAGACCAACCGTGTAGGCATGGGCAGACTCTTCACCGGTAAAAGAGGTCGTCTCTCCAAGCGGAGTGTTCTTGCGGGCATAACGGATTGAGAAGGCATCCAGCCATGTGCCTTCCACAGTGACGCCTTCGATTCCGGGCAAGGCCAGCGAGAGAATGTTGTCTCCATTCTTAAGGACAAATGCCGGGATCGAAAAACTTGCCTCAACGGCCTGTTTTCCATCCCATTGGATATTGCCAAGTTCGAGTCCATTAATGGATACCTCCACCTGGTGGTCCGGTGAGGCAGCCACATCTGTAAAGCCTATTAGCCACAGGCTCAGGCTGGCAAGCTGGGTCTGATCGACGCCTTTAAGCCGGATTGGGTAGAATCCAGTGGAGGGGCTAGGCAATTGCAGTCTGTCCCATACCCATCGGTCTCCATCTCGACCGGCCGGGATGGGCGCGCAATAGCACTCGGGAGTGTAGATAGCGTTGATCTCAGCTGGTGACTCAACCCAAGGGGTTCCGACTGGCAGGCCAGTGGGATCTGCGGAGCGGCCTCCCACCCTTATGCCGGGCGCCTGAGTTAGCTGGAGGAAATATACGTCCGATTCCGTCCAGCGGCTGAAGCGCGGCTGCGCGTAGAACAGGAGCCGCTCACCATCCTCGAAATACTCATCTTCATCGCCCTCCCACTCATATGGAATCTCAATCCCAGCGCGAGAGAGGTGGAGAAAGTGCGGATCTACATCAGCGGTGGAGAAACCGATTGCGGAAAGCGCTTCAGAGGAAACTTGAGTCAGGCCAGGACGCGTCGCCTCGATCGCTACAACCTTTCCAGGATAGTCGAAAATCCTGGTCTCTGTAAGAGGTTCAAGGGCGTGGCCTGGGTAAGGAATGAGATGCTCAGGGTTGATAACCAACTTTTGAAGCGTGAACAGAACTGGATCAGCAGTTGGACTGGCGGATAAGGGCTGGAACGGTTGGTCAAAACGGATTTCGACCTGAATGCGAGTTGTCAGGCGCAGCTGATCTCCAGCTGGCCGGATGGGGTAGAAGGTTACTCTGGCCAGGCGGAACCCGCGCAGGATGCCGAGAGGTTCGAGTACGACAGACTTGGGAAGGGATGAAGTCTGCTCATTAGGGGAGACAAATGCCCCGCCAAGGACTTGCCCATCGGGCTCACGATAGACGCCCTGGGGTTGACCGGCTAGTGAAAGTGGGGCTGGTAAGGGAAGCAAGGTTTCCTCTTCCTGGCGAATTACAAGAGAGGGATTGGCGCTTTTCGGAATAGCCACCAAGACCGAAGTATAGGGCAGACGCGGCATACCCGGAAGGCTGGTTTGTTCATAGCCGGGTATTTCCACGCGGGCTGTTCCTCCTGGATCCACATTAAATTGAGCTTCAGGCGGATGCCAATCTAATGTTACCCCATCTATCGTAGTTATCACACTAAGTCCCTGCTCCTGGAACTGTGACGGGAACGCAAAGCCCTTCCAATTGCCCAAGGAGGTGCTTAAGATGAATACAAGCACAAATGAACGCTGGATAAGGCTCACTAACGATTGGGTGCGAGCGTTACAGGCAGAAAGGTTTGGTAGGTCCTCTCGGGTCCATGATAGGTCGCGATCCCCTTCGTATCGACGTCAGAGAGCCAATACCACCAAACACCACTTCTTGGAACGGTATCCTCATATGTATAGGTGTGCCCCCCACTCCCACCTGCAGCCGGTTCAAAATGAATCGATGAGGCAAGGGTGATATTGTTCTCGGCAGCTCGAAATAGATAGAAGCCATAATTGTCGACCTCGGCCCCCGTCTCCCAGACCAGAGACACTTTTTCTCCTCGGAGACTATCGAGGCGGAAGTAGCTCAATTGCACAGCTGTGGGCTCGGTGGAAAGGCGGACATTCAGGATCGATCCCGAGGCGTTCGTGTTCACTAGCATGCCATCTACCCCCGAGACGCCAATTGTGACAGTCGTCCATCCGTCACCTGTATCTGGGATCAAGATTTCGCTTATTAAAGAGCCACCGGCAAACAATTGGATGTAAGCATCTCCTGGCTCCTCGACATCCACGTCTTGTACGTCGACGCTTTCGACCGTGACGCTACCAGGACCCCAGTTGGTAAAATCGAACCAAACGTAAGCGCCTGGCCTCGCATCGTCGTCGGGATCGCTTTGATCCAGGTCTGCGCTGACGATCAGGACATTGCCTTCGGCTGGATTAAATAAATCATAACCTCCGCCCGAACAATCTGCTGGAGTACCACCAGGCTGACAGGTGGCATCGAAGATCATGGCAGCGTTTACAGCCAATCCAAATCTCGGGTTATAGCCGCGCACTGCGATATCTCCATTCACCGCGTCCCCGCTGACACCGTGGCCTGAGTATACGCTATAGACGAAATCCCCCTCGGAAAACCCTTCGAAGTCGATCACTTGTCCCGGGTTTGCTTTTGTTGACACAATGGTTGTCAACAACAAGACTAGCGCAAATAAAACGCTGGTGATGACCAAAAATTTTGGGTATCTCATGTCTACCTCTCTTGTGAGGTTCCCTGCGTGTACTCTGCCCACCTCACGCAGGTTAACTTGCCGGCACATGACTGACATTTGTGTCGATATTATTAACGTAAAATTTACGAAAAAGTTACTGGATTGGGCTCCGTATACTGGCGTAAGCCGAGATACATAAAATCAGCGCCCAGCCAGTCGTCTCCAATCAACCACACCAAGCAACCCATGGAAAGCGGGTTATCCAGGCCGAGGTAAGCCTCCAGTGAAAGTGCGATCACCCTACAGCAAAGGAAGCCAATGGTTTAAGTACTTTAAAATATACTCTGAAAATGCAGAGAAGGTTCAAATATGGCAGGAATCACGGCCAATCGTTTAGTATTACCAATCAATAAGGTGGCAAGATTACTGGATTTACCATTGATTTGGGAGAACCTTTCAATTCCTTTAGATAAACAACTCAATCATTATTTTGATACCAGGGAAATGATCATTGAGATAATGACGATCATGCCAATAGCGATCAGGACAATTTGCTGTGTGCGTAAGCGACGTTTTTCGAAGCCTGAGAGTTCTTTTTTCTTTTTCTTAGCCATGAGATGTCTCCTATTCTAACTGAGATTTGATCGCCTGGGCGATCTGCTCCGTGATGCCTGGCAGGGTAGTCAAGTCTTCTACGCTAGCTTGTTTAATATTTTCTATCGAGCCAAATTGAATTAACAACGATTTTCGGCGAGCTGGACCAATACCGGGGATCGAGTCCAACCGGGACGCCAAGCCTGCGCGGGTGCGTTGCTTGCGATGGGAGGTGATGGCAAAGCGATGCGCTTCGTCTCGCACGCGCTGGATTAAAAATAATGCCGGGGATTGGCGAGGGAGTAAGATCGAATCGGGGCGATCTGGGATGAAGAGCTCCTCGTTTTGCTTGGCAATAGAGGCGATATAGATTTGGGGGCGGAGATTGAAGCGCTCCAATACAGCCACAGCGCGACTTAATTGACCCTTGCCGCCATCCACCAGTAATAAATCTGGCAGAATAGCGAAGGCCTGATCGGGTTTTTTGCCGGGAACTTCGCCAGCTTCCAAGGCGGCCTGCCAGCGATTGAAACGGCGGATAAGCACCTCTTCCATACTGGCAAAGTCGTCGGGGCCGGTGACGGTGCGGATGTTGAAGTGGCGGTAATGCTTCTTGCGCGGGATGCCTTGCTCGAACACGACCATGCTGCCTACAGCGGAGGTGCCCTGAGTGTTTGAGATGTCATAGCACTCGATGCGGTTAGGCGGCGCGGATAATTTCAAGGCTGCCTGGAGCGCTGCCAGGGCCTCCTCCTGGCGGTGGCGATCTGCCTGCCACTGGGCCTGCAAGGCCGACAGGGTTTCGGCAGCGTTTTCGGCTGCCATGCGGATCAGCTCCTGTTGCAGTCCTTCACGTGGGATGAGGATTTCCACTTTTTGACCGGTGCGGCGCGTGCCAAGCCATTGCTTGATAATCTGCATTTCTTCCACCTCATGGGGTAGGAGCACCTGGGAGGGCACGCTTGGAGTCTGGTCATAGAATTGCTTCACGAATTCTGCCATCACATTGGCATCGGGCGTGTCTTCGGCTCCTTCCAGCAAGAAGTACTCGCGCCCGATCAGTTTGCCACTTCGGATGAAGAAAACCTGCACGCAAGCCTCGCCATTGGAACGCGCCATGGCGATCACGTCCGAGTCCACGTATTCAGTTGAGATAATTTTCTGGCGCTCGACTACTTTTTCGATCGCCTGGAGCTGGTCGCGCAAAGCAGCTGCTCGTTCGAAGCGAAGATTCTCGGCAGCCTGCTGCATTTCGGATTGCAAACGGGACACGATCGGTTCCGTCCGTCCTTCCAGGAATTGGCACAGGTCATCGATCACCTGACGGTATCCGGCCTGGCCGACTGCACCAATACAAGGGGCATTGCACAGTTTGATGTCATAATACAGGCAGGCGCGCTCATCCTCGCCAGTGATCGTCCGGTCGCAGGTCAAGTAGGGGAAGATGCGCCGCAGCACGTCTAATGTCTGGTGCACCGCCCACACGCTCGTGTACGGTCCGAAGTAGCGCGAGCCATCCTCGACCATTTGTCTGGTAACAGTAACTTTGGGGAAAGGGTCAGCCCAATGCACCTTGACGTAAGGGTAGCGCTTATCGTCTTTGAGCCGCACGTTGTAATGCGGGCGGTGCTTTTTGATCAGGTTCATTTCCAGGATCAGAGCCTCGAGTTCAGAGTCAACCACGATCCATTCTATGGCCTCAATCTTGCGCACCATCTGGCGCGTGCGTATGTGTACCTGGGCGCTGGCGTGGAAATAAGACCGCAGGCGATTGCGCAGGTTGACCGCTTTACCGACATAGATCACCTTACCGTCGGCATCCTTCATTATGTAACAACCGGATTTGGTCGGCGCGGTGTCTAAGATAACCTGGATTTGAGGGCTGATATCCATATGATGACTATTTTAACATGAGTGAGCTGCTCCCAGGATTGTTGGCGAAGAACGGGTATAATTCCCCAGGCATGGTTGAGACTGTTGAATTCGTTTTAGGAAAGTTATTGAGACAGCTGGGGATGCGGATGTCCGTTGCCGAATCTTGTACCGGAGGCTTGATCAGTCATCTCGTTACGAACGTGCCGGGATCATCGGATTATTTCTTGGGAGGTGTGACGGTCTATGCTAACGAGGCAAAAGTTCGCTTACTGGATGTACGTTGGGAAACACTCGAGAAATATGGCGCAGTTAGCCGAGAGATCGTAATGGAAATGGCCGAGGGCGTGCGCACTGCATTGGCAGCAGACGTGGGCCTATCCGTTAGCGGGATCGCTGGCCCCGGGGGAGGCACGCCGGAGAAGCCGGTTGGGACGGTCTGGATCGGTTTGAACGCCCCAAGTGCAGGACAAGCCTGGTGTTTTAAATTTATTGGCGATCGATTGAGTGTCAAGGAACAGGCAGCGCGCATGGCATTGCAATTATCAGTGGAGTATTTGAGTAACCAGTTTATAGTAGATACCAGTCAGTGATGCGAAGAATTCTGCTGATCGCTTTTTCATTATCCTTGATATTGCCCATTCTGGCGATGGATGCACCGCGCACTGAGGCCCAGGCTGGCGATGCCTGGTCTTTAATCGCCGAGGTCAATGCCTTGCGCGCCTCGTATGGTCTCCCACCCTATGAAGTCAACAACGCATTAATGGCCGCGGCGCAGGCGCAAAGCGAATGGCAGGCAGAGATCGGCACCTGGAGTCACAGCGGGCCGGGTGGCTCGCGGCCTCATGACCGTGCAGTGGCTTTTGGTTATGGCGGTGGGGCTCAGGTATATATTTCGGAAAATGTCGCCATGGGGGTTGACCTCAGCCCGCAGCAAACGGTATACGAGATGTGGCAGGATGCCATCCACCTGGAGACTATGATCTCGTCTAATTACCGGCATATCGGCGCTGGGGTGGCTTTCTCGGGGGATTACGTATTTTATACGATCGACGTGGGCTATATCGCTGGTTCGCCTGGCGCAGGCCAGCCGCCTGCTCCCCCAGAAGGGGTGACAGGTACACCAGCTCCTACGATAATGGCGATGATCCCCATCGAGGTGGCTACCCCAAAGCCGGATGGTTCCATTATCCATGTGGTTCAATGGGGACAGTTTCTGATCAACATTGCCAAGGCATATAAGATCCAACTCAAGGACCTGCTGGCGATGAACGGGCTTACCGAGAATGCCGTCATCTTCCCGGGCGATAAGCTACTCATTA
>Ga0154886_1048_pt1 | contig 11218 bp, 10 predicted proteins | sample Rifle2008BG19ft_FD_105858 | JGI IMG/M metagenome (GOLD analysis project Ga0154886, IMG submission 105858) | Chloroflexi bacterium RBG_19FT_COMBO_55_16
CAATGATAACATGCTCTTCGATCTCCGTCCGTTCCTGGGTGATCATGCGACCAATTTTATCTGGTCGCCAGTAAACTACTGATGTCTGCATAATTTTCTAAACTTCGTAACCTGCATCTTGGATGAACGCCTGGATCAAATCGTGTTTGCGCTGCAATCGTTTTTTTGCCTTCTGCAGGAGAGCCCCCAGCTCAGGAAGATTATCACATGCGGTGTTCGCCAGATCAGCCACTTTCAGATAGCTCCATACCCACTCGGCAGGATTGAGTTCTGGTGCATATCCAGGTAACCTTTCGAGATGAATACGCTTTGTGGCTCCAGAAGCCAGGTAATCTTTGATGACCTGTGAGCGATGGGTTGGACTGCCATCCCAGATCACCAGGAGCAAGCCAGGGATCAAACGTTGGAGCTGTGTCAGAAAAGCCACCACTTCACGGCTGGTAATCGAATGATCATACGTTTTGAGAAACAACCTGCCTTGCGGCGTCACTGCGCCGATCACCGAGAGATGGTCGTAGGACAAATACTCCTTCAAAATCGGTGTGCAGCCGCAGGGGGCATAAGTACGCACCACCATCGGCAGCAGGTAGAAGCCCGACTCGTCTATGAAGACGAGCGTTCGTCCTTCTTGGGCAGCCTTTTTTTCAGCTCTGGCCACCGCTCGGCTTTCCATCGACGGATCTCGGCTTCCTTGCGCTGTTTGGCTCGCCGAATGGGCTTTTGCGGCGTCCAGTCCAGCTCTTTCAGAATGCGGCTGACGTGGGCTGGGTGGTACTTCACGCCCAACTCTCGTTCGATGACCTTCGCCACCCGTGGACAAGTCCACAGATCGCCCCGAAAACCAAAACTTTCAGCCCCTCGTTCTAATAACCCTGGAATGCGCTGGCGATCTTCCGTGCTCAAACGGCGAGGAGAGCCTGTGGATTTCCGTGCTTTGAGCGCCGCCTCCCCTCCTTCCTTACCCGCTTTGATCCATTGGCTGACTGCTCCTTTGGTGACGCCTAACGCTTCGGCGATTTGCTTCTGCGGCCAGCCCGCCTGGTACAACACCCAGGCTCGTATTCGACGTTCTTCTTTCCAGCTTTTAGGTTCTTTCTTGGCCATGCGGCCTATCAAACCACAGTTTAGTGTTATCCGCAAGGGTCAGTAAGTGGTTAACTCAAAAACTGTATTTAACCAGCTACATTCGAGGCTTCAGCCGATTTACTAATCTGCCGGCAGACCCGCTGTAAGTGATTGTGGCGGCATCGAGTACGGCCAATTGTGGTACATTTGCGACTACAATCATGTTCATTTACCTGTCCATTTTACTTCTGCTACTAAGTCCTCTCGCTATGCTGATCCTCCGCCTGGCGCGGCCTAATTTCGTTTACCACTGGCTGATCGCCGTGGCGGGAGCCTTGGTGGCGTGGCCGATGTTGATCGTAGCCGGGTTGCGGCTCCCCCAAACGCTTACCCTGGTTACGTGGCAGATTGGAACGGTGTTCTCCAGCGCGGTAAATCTGTCGTTAGACCAGTTCTCATGGCCGTATGCCTTAGGATTGACATCCCTGGTTCTGGCGGTGATCCTGACCGATGTGGCGCGCGCTGCTGAAGCCGACTGGGCGAATTGGGCTGGCAGCCTGTTTCTAACCGCCTTGGGTTTGCTGGCGGTGATGGCGGGTAACCCTCTTACCTTATTACTTGCCTGGACAGCCATTGATCTGTTTGAGCTATTTGTCTTGTTGGGTGTAGTTTTCCCAAGCGTCGTGAGAGAGCGCATTGTGATCGCCTTTTCAGCGCGCGTGCTGGGGAGCGTATTGTTGATCGCCGCAGGGATGGTGGCATGGTCAGATAACGAGACTCTAACTTATGCCATCAGTTCTCCACCGGCCATTCTTCTGATGATTTTAGCGGCGGGCTTGCGCCTGGGAGTGTTCCCATTACACCTCCCCTTCCTGCAAGAACCGCCTCTCCGCCGGGGATTGGGAACCGTGACGCGTCTGATGCCGACCGTGACTGCCCTGGTTCTTTTAGCGCGCATGGCTTCCGCTCTGGAGCAGGCCGGGGTGAAGGTATTGTTGGCGCCGATTTTACTTGGGCTGGCTGGATTGGCAGCCTTGTACGCCGGCGCTTCCTGGTTGACCGCGGCAAACGAGCTGGAAGGTCGACCTAAATGGATCCTTGGGATGGCGTCAATTGTGATGGCTTCAACGATCCGCGCCCAACCAGCAGCCAGCCTGGCATGGGGCGTAGCGACTGTGTTTTCCGGAGGAATACTCTTTCTTTCGTCGCTGCGCGATCGGCGCCTTTCCTGGCTGCTATTATTAGGCTTGGCGGGCATCTCAGCCTTGCCGTTCATGCCTGCCTGGAATGGGGCCCGTCTCTTCCACGCTCCTTTCGACCCCATCTTATTGCTCTTTTTCATTGCCCTTGTATTGCTGATGCTCGGCTATTATCGCCATACTTTGCGCCCAGGGGATCGCCTGGCAGGTGTAGAGCGATGGGTGTGGGTGATTTATCCTGTGGGATTGGCACTATTGCCAGCAACACATTTTGCCATCGGGTGGTTGACGAAACCAACCCTTGCGGATGTCTCGCTTTCCCAATGGTTGATAGGACCCATTATGGTGGCTTTGTTGATCGCTGGGATCATCTGGGGGCAAAGGGTCATCATGGTTCCTAAATTTATAGGGGACATCCTGGATTACGTGTTTTCATTTAGATGGCTGTTCTTCCTGTTTGGAATGTTCTTCAGGTGGTTTGAGCGGTTGGTTAGTTTCCTGACAACGGTCCTGGAAGGGGAAGGTGGCTTGTTGTGGATCTTGTTATGGATCGTGTTGCTACTCTCGTTCCTGGCGACCAGGAGAGGAGGTTGACGGGTGAATTTCGAGACGCTCGCCTTGCCAGCGGTGTTCGTTGTCTATATAGCCGCTGTTCTTCTGTTGATCAGCTCGGACTGGCGTTTGAGTATCGCCGTCCTGGCTTTACAATATGCCGGTATCGTGATCCTGGTGGGACTCAGCTGGCCCTTGGAGAAGGCTGTGGTAAAGATGTTAGCAGGGTGGATGGCGGGCGCGGTGCTGGGGTTGGCGCTGATCAGCCTTCCTGGAGGAGGCCGGACGGAGGATCGTCTTCAATTATCGAGTGTTCTATTTCGATTGTTAGGTGCAGCCCTGGTGGGGTTCGTAGCATTCTATTGGGGGCCAACAATAATCGCCTGGATGCCTAAGGTCGCCCTGGAGCAAGCCTATGGGGGCATGGTTCTAATTGCCCTGGGGTTGTTTCACCTTGGGTTGACTTCACAACCATTAAGAGTGTGCTTGGGGTTGTTGACCGTGCTGGGTGGTTTTGAGATTTTATACGCTGCGGTAGAAAGCTCGGCCCTGGTGACGGGTTTACTGGCGAGTGTTTCCCTGGGTTTGGCATTGGTGGGGGCATATTTGTTGACAGTCCCGACCCAGGAGGAAGCCCAATGAATTCGCCGATCATCTGGATTCTATTTCCTGGCCTCCTTTCGGCCGGTCTATATATCTTACGTAAATGGGAAAGGCTGGTTGCCATCCTGGCGACCTTGACCGCCCTGAGCCTGGCAGCACTGGCCTGGTGGATGCCAGTAAGAGAACAATTGTTTGTTGGAACGTGGATTTTACCCTTTTCGGATACATTATCCATCTTTGGACGCCGCTTTACTCTAGAAGCGGTCGATCGTCCGGCGTTGATCGTGCTTTATCTTACGGCTGCGTTGTGGTTTGGGGCGTCCCCGGTGGCCCGAACTGGGAAGTTGTTTGTGCCTCTCGGGTTAGGAATGGTTGCCTTGCTCACGGCAGCGATCGCCGTCGAGCCCTTCTTATATGCCGCTTTATTGATTGAAATGGCGGTCTTGGTCAGCATCCCATTTCTAACTCTACCGGGCGGGCGAGTTGGTCAGGGAGTGCTGCGATACCTGACTTTTCAAACCCTGGGAATACCTTTTATCCTGTTCACAGGTTGGATGTTGACTGGTGTAGGGACTGCCCCTGGAGACCAAGGATTGGTGCTGCGCGTCATGGTTACGTTGGGATTGGGGTTTGCTTTTTTGCTGGCCGTCTTTCCATTCCATTCCTGGATCCCGATGCTTATCCAAGAGTCCAATCCCTATTCAGCCGCCTTTGTCTTCTTACTCTTGCCTGGTTCGATAATGCTGCTTGGATTGGGTTTTCTTAACAATTTTTCCTGGATGCGCACAATGCCAGGTACCTACTTGCTTTTCCGTTCAGCGGGGGTTTTAATGGTTGTTACTGCCGGTCTGTGGGCAGCTTTCCAACGCCATTTGGGCCGCATGTTAGCCTATGCCCTGATCCTCGAGATCGGCCTTGCCTTTATTACCATCGGCCTGGCTCAGGGAACTCAGACTGGGACATTCCTGATGATATTCTTCGCAGCCGTGGTCCCACGCGGGCTAGCATTGGGGGTGTGGGCTTTAGCGTTGTCTGCTTTGAGATCCCAGACTAGAGGCTTAAACTTTTCACAGGTGCAGGGCTTAGCGCGACGTTTCCCCATCGCCGCTGGAAGCCTGATCTTAGCCCATTTTTCCCTGGCTGGGTTGCCGCTCCTGGCCAGTTTTCCGATCCGCCTGGCCTTATTGGTTGGCCTGATTCTGGCTTCCCCACCCAGCGCCGTATGGGTATTGGTCGGAATTGTGGGATTATTGATCGGGGGGTTCAGATCACTCGCCGGATTAATTGCGGGTACGGATGAGGCCAGGTGGCAGGTGACAGAATCTAGGTTTCTGATTGGATACTTGATCATCGGTGTTCTAGGTCTGTTGATTATGGGTTTGTTCCCCCAATGGTTCCTGTCTTTCTCGGCCAGCATGCCAAGGGCTTTTGAACAACTGGTGCCCTGACGTTAATGCTATAATTTCCTGACTCTTTTGAGGCTATTCGTGATTGGTTGATTGAATTTAAGTTATATTAGTCCGAAAACCCGCCGATCAACGCCCTTTTGACTTTCCTGATAGAGGCCAAACATGGATTCAGATCAGATACTCAAGCATTTGGAGTGGTTAGATGACGAGCGCCGTAAGGATAAAGATATTATTTCCAAGCAAGAGGATCGGATAACCTCTTTGGAGGGAAACATCGCGGCAGCTCACCAGCAAATCAAAGACCTCAGCGGAGAAGTCGCCCGTCTTTCCGCCGTGAGTGGGCGAATGGACGGATATGACGAAGCGTTGCTTCAGCAGCGTATTGAAATCAACCGGCAGTTCGAGGAAGTTGAAAAACAAGCCAAGAAGCGCGAAGCAGAAATGGAAAAAGTGCGCCGAGTTGAGATGCGGGCGGTAGATGGAAGCCAGGCGGAAATGCGCAAGGAGGTTGAATCCATTTCCGGTCTACGCAGAAGCTTGCAGGCACGCGTCGAGGAGGAGACTCGCCTGGCGCGGCTGATTGACGAGCTACGCATCAAGGTGCAAGACATGCGCCGCAACGAAGAGGAGTACTCTCGCACCTATCGCCTGATGGAAGATGGCCGGCGACAGGATTCAAAACGCCTTGTCGATCTGCAGGGCGAGGTGACAGCGTTGCGTAAACGGGCCGACGAACAGCGTGGGCAGGGGGAATTACTTGCGTCCAATCTAAGGAAGGCCGAGGCCCGCCTGATTGAGCTCACCACAGTTGATGCTGAGCGTCGCGACACCTTGACCGGTTTCCTGGATAAGCAGGCGTTGGGGCAGGTGGAGTACGAGCGCACCTGGAAAGAGTGGCAAGCGCGCATCGAGACTCTAGACAAACAGGCTTCTGAGGTGGAAGCGCAATTTGTATCCATGGACGAAACCCACCGCTCGGTGAAACGCCTGAAGGAATCAACCGACGAGTTAATCCAACGCGTCGAGAGGCGCGTAAACGAGATTACTGAGGTGCAGCGTCTGGCGGAGGAGCGCTTCCGCCAGGAGTGGGTGACGTTTAAAGCCGATGATCAGAAACGTTGGACCAATTACACACTAACCCAGGAGGAGCAGCGCGGTGAAATTGTGCGTAACTTCGAGAAAATGGTTGAACAGATCACCCACTTAGATGATACCTTGCAGGAGCTGCAGGATCTGATCCAGCAAATGAACGCGCAAACTGAAAAGCGCCTGCAGTCATTGTTGGCAGGAGTGCATGATTGGGTGGCTGACTATGAACGTTTATTAGGGCGAGGGCGATAAGCAACGAGGGTAATTCATGCAGGTGATTGGTACGGCCGGTCATGTTGATCATGGAAAATCCACCCTGGTGGAGGCCTTGACCGGCATCCATCCTGACCGGCTCAAGGAAGAGCGCGAGCGGGAGATGACGATCGACCTGGGGTTTGGTTGGATGGAGCTGCCCAGCGGGGAGGAAGTGGGGATTGTAGACGTACCTGGCCATCGTGATTTTATTGAAAATATGCTTGCTGGTGTGGGTGGGATTGACGCAGCTTTGTTTGTCGTGGCGGCTGACGAAGGGGTGATGCCGCAAACCCGCGAGCACCTGGCCATCCTAGACACCCTGCAGATCCAGGGCGGGGTCGTGGCCTTGACCAAAACCGATATGGTGGACGATCTAGATTGGTTAGCTCTGGTAGAAGAAGACGTCCGCCAGGTATTGAGTGGAACGACCCTGGAGAACGCCCGCATTATACGCGTCTCGGCTCGTAAAGGAGAGGGGATTGGGGAGTTAATTCAGGCCTTAAGCGATTGCCTGGCGCACCGGCCGCCCCGCCCTGATCTGGGCCGGCCACGCCTGCCCGTAGACCGGGTCTTTTCAGTTGCTGGTTTCGGCACCGTTGTGACTGGGACTTTGAGTGATGGGAAGCTGCAGGTTGGCGATGAAGTTGAGATCTTGCCGCGAGGCCAGGGTGGGAGGGTACGCGGTTTGCAAACGCACAAACGCAAGGAAGAGGTAGCAGTGCCGGGGAGTCGCACAGCGGTGAATATATCTGGCATCTCCCAGGAGCAGGTGCAGCGCGGAGATGTCCTGACGCATATCGGCGATTATCACCCGACTCGCCGGATTGATGTCCGCTTTCGCTTGCTATCTGATGTCAGCAAACCTTTAAGCCACAATCACGAGGTAAAACTGTTCATCGGTGCGGCTGAAATCCTCGCCCGGGTGCGGCTGCTAGGCAGTGAACTGATGAACCCTGGAGAAGAAGGCTGGTTGCAGCTGGAGCTGCGAGAACCGGTGGTGGCGATGCGCGGAGACCGCTATATATTGCGGCGCCCCTCTCCAGGTGAGACGCTTGGCGGGGGAGCTGTGGTAGACCCGCACCCAAAAGGTCGCCACAAGCGTTTCTCCCAGGGTTTGTTAGATCGTTTGGAGTCTTTAGCCAGGGGTACCCCCGCTGAAGTGCTGGCGCAGGCGCTGTTGTCTTTGGGAGCCGCGCCATTGCGCGATGTGTTTGCCAAGGCGAGTCTGGAAGCCAGTGATGCAGCCCAGGCTATTGAGGAATTGTCTCAATCGGGTGAGATGGTGATACTGGAGGGAATAGAGGGGAATCTATCTATTAAAAGCGATAGCCTGGTAGCTGGAAGGGATTATTGGGAAGCGCTTGCCGCGCGCGCCCTTCAGGAAGTCGATAATTATCATGCTGCGAATCGCTTGCGCCGCGGCCTGCCGCGCGAAGAACTGAAAAGCAAATTGAAAATCTCTCCGCGACTACTTAATGCTCTGGTTCGCAAGCTGGTTGCCTCCCAGGAGTTGGAGGATAGCGGGCTGTTGGTGTCCCGGCGAGGGCACGCTATTCGTTTCACCCCCCAACAGGAACGCTCTGTTCAAGGGTTGTTCGCGCGCTTTGCAGCCTCCCCTTACGCACCTCCCTCGATTAAGGAAACCCAGGCCGAAGTTGGTGAGGATGTATATAACGCATTGCTCGACCAGGGGGTGTTTGTGCCAGTCTCCGATGAGGTCGTTTTCCGCCGGGAAGATTATGAACGCATGGTCAAGGAGGTGCGCGGTTTACTCGAGCGCCAGGCGACGATCACCGCCGCCCAAGTACGCGACCATTTCGATACCAGCCGGCGCTACGTGCTGGCGCTTTTGGAACACCTCGATAGTATTGGCGTTACGGTGCGAGAGGGGGATGTGCGCCGCTTGAAACAGACGCGTTGACGGGCAAGTTGAAATAAACCCACTCGCCGCCAACCATCGTCGCTAGGGGTTGGATGTGGCGAATACTATCCACTGCGCAAGAGAAGGGATCGCGATCGAGGACCACCAGGTCAGCCAGATAGCCGGGAGCCAGCTTGCCCAGGCGATTCTCCAATCCAGCCGCATAAGCCGCGCCAGCTGTGTAACCGTATAAAGCTTCGTTTAAGGATATTCGTTGGGTCGGGTACCAGCCGTCCGGACCTGGGGATCCATCCTGCCGGCGACGGGTGACCGCCGCATGCAGTCCCCAGAAGGGATTGGGGGAATCGACCGGGGCATCAGAACCGTAGGCCATGCGGGTCCCAAAATCCAGCAAATTGCGCCAGGCGTAAGAATGAGCAGCACGCTCTCCCCAATATCGATCGGCGGCCGGGAAGTCGGAGGTGGCGTGGATCGGCTGCATGGAGGCGATCACATCCAAAGCGGCCAGCCGGGGGGCGTCATCCGGGTGGATGATCTGGACGTGTTCGATTCGGTGGCGCAATGGGTGGTGCGAGGCAGTTTCCCCAGCTTTGTTTCCATTGGGTTCCAGTTTACTCTCTAACTCTCGCAGTTGGGCAAAAGCGGTGAGCACTTCGTGGTTAGCCCGGTCGCCGATGGCGTGCACAGCCAGGCTAAGCCCGTTTTCCACGGCCAACCGGCCGCGCTCGAATAGCTCTTCTGCGTCCAGCATTAATATGCCGCGATTTACCGGTTCACCCGCGTAAGGTTGGAGCATCGCCGCGGTGCGCGGCCCCAGCGCGCCGTCGGCAAAAGCCTTCACGGAACCGATGCGCAGAAGATCATCTCCAAAACCTGACCGTAATCCCAGTTCTACGGCGTGGGACAAGGCCTCGATCGGGATGCTCTTCACCACCCGCAATCCCAGTTCGCCGCGCTGATGCAGCACTTGCAGGGCGGAAAAACATGGTTGGCGATCGAAATCGTGGACCCCGGTCAACCCCATGCGCCACAAGCGCGGTTGGGCCGCACGGATCGCCTGGACAATTTGGCTGTGGGTTGGTTCAGGGATGGCTTGAGATACAAGCGACATTGCCGTTTCAAACAGGATGCCGGTAGGCGAATTGCGTTCGTGGCGTTCGAGGCGGCCGCCCGCTGGATCTGGGGTTTGCAAGGTAATTCCAGCCAGATGAAAGGCAGCAGTATTCGCCCAGGCTGCGTGCAGGGATTTGGCTGTCAGGTAGACTGGATGTTCCGGCGCGACGGAGTCCAGGTCGGCGGAAGTGCCGAAGCCTTCCAGCCAATCGTTCTGGTTCCATCCATGCCCCAGGATCCATTCTCCGCGGGGTGTGTTGCGGGCGCGTTCCGCCACGCGCTCCAGGCATGCTGCCCGTGAGGGAGTCTCACAGTCGATTTTTTGCAAGCCTAAAGCGTACAATTGCAGGTGAATGTGAGCGTCGGTCAAGCCGGGGATGATCGCCTTGCCGTCCATATTGAAGGCCAATGGCGATGCTGGGCCTCGCACACCATCTTGTCCTATTCGGCTTTCACCGAATTCACTGAGAATCGTCTTGTCTGTTCCCACGGCAAGGACGCGCCCGTGGTCGATGGCGATCGCCGAAGCGATGGATAGAGCTGGGTTTAAGGTATAAATACGGGCGTTGAAGAGCACGCGCATAGCTACGCCCCGACCCTTATTCTCGTTCCCCAAGAATCAGGTCTACCAGCGCATTCAATTCCTCTTCAGAGTAGTAATGAATCACCAGGCTGCCGCCTTTGCGGCGGTGGTTGAGATTTACCCGGGTGCCCAGACGTCGCCGCAAGCGTTCTTCCAGAGCCAGGATTTCTGGCGACGGGGGAATTTTTGGTGATTTATCCGGCCTCTGCCCACTCAGTTTTCGCACCAATTCCTCGGTTTGACGGACATTCAGGCCGTACTTCAGGATGGTATGCAAGGCCGCGCTCTGCGACTCGGGTGTCAGCAGGGTGAGCAGGGTGCGCGCATGGCCTTCGCTGAGCGTGCCTTCTGCCAATGCCCCTTGAACATCGGAGGGTAATTTGAGCAGACGCAGCGTATTGGTGATCGCCACGCGACTCTTGCCAACTCGGGCGGCGATCTCCTCGTGGGAGAGGTTAAATTCGTCGCTCAGCTGGCGGTACGCCTCGGCGGTTTCTAATGGCCCGAGGTCAGCGCGCTGCACATTTTCGACTAGGGCCAGTTCTACCAGCTGCTGTTCAGAGGCTTCGCGCACGATGGTAGGCACTTCATTCAGCCCAGCCTGTCTGGCTGCCATGAGGCGGCGTTCGCCAGCGATTAGTGTGTACTGTCCAGGCTGCGCACCATGTGTGACGATCAAGGGCTGGATCACCCCATGTTCACGGATGGAAGCTGCCAACTCGGAGATCTCCTGCGGGTCGAAGCGGGCGCGTGGCTGGCGTGGATTGGGAGAGATATTTCTGGTGGGGATGACCGTCACGCCGCTGTCTGGAATTTGGCTTTCTCCAGATGGGATGAGAGCATCTAAGCCTTTGCCAAGTCCTGATCTTTTGGTCATTTGAACGATGCGAACGATTTATGTTTGAAAGACCGGAATTTCAACCCCATCCCCGGCCAAAACCTGGCGCGCCAGGGCGGCATAAGCCTCAGCGCCGCTGGAATTGGGGGCGTAGACGGAGATTGGCTGCCCATAAGAGGGGGCTTCGGCAAGGCGCACACTGCGTGGGATGATGGCTGCAAATACCAGGTTGGGAAAATGGCGGCGCACCTCGTTGACCACATCATTGGACAGTTTTGTGCGACCATCGAACATGGTCAATACGACGCCGCGCACGCGCAGGTCAGGGAAGATGACGTTGCGCACGCGGTCAAGAGTTTGGGTCAGCTGGCTGAGACCTTCCAGGGGCAAATACTCGCACTGAACAGGGATAATGACTCCGTCCCGGGCAGCGACCAGACCATTCAGAGTAAGCAGCCCGAGGGATGGCGGACAGTCAACCAGGATGTAATCGTAGCGATCGACAACTGGTGCCAGGGCTTTTTTGAGAAAGCCCTCCCGAGCAAGTTCGCTCACCAGCTCGACTTCGGCCCCAGCTAATGCTGGAGAAGCAGGCAGTAGGGAAAGTTTGAGCCGCGGGTTGTGCAGAAT
>Ga0154886_1116_pt3 | contig 11031 bp, 9 predicted proteins | sample Rifle2008BG19ft_FD_105858 | JGI IMG/M metagenome (GOLD analysis project Ga0154886, IMG submission 105858) | Chloroflexi bacterium RBG_19FT_COMBO_55_16
ACCAGGTGTTCGAAACCCATATGCTCGGTCAGATAGAAGTCAACAAAACGGAAGGGAGGTACCAAATTGCCGCTGATCAGGTCTTCCCGGTTGAGCGCCCAAACTTTAACGCCGCGTGGCGTGCGGTTAAAACCGTTGTTGACAACATCGTACATATCCGCGGCCAGGTAATAAGCATCCGGCCACAGTCCCATCTTGGGGGAATCTGGGTAGAAATGCAGATTCCCGGCGTTGGTGCTGAGGGTATAGTAATACCAGAAGTTGCTGTCAAAATAAGGTACCTGCGTTGCGGGCGGCGGCAGACCGTTCGATACGGCCACACACATATAATATGGACCGTTATCAATATTGTCGTAAGCCACATCCACCACTACCCACCGTTTAGCCAGGTGATCGTAGAGCACGTAGGGCTGGCCGTGATGAAGCGCGCCCGCCTGAGTAGAACAGGCTGTATTGGTGTTACTGCTCGCCCAAAACTCGGCGAAAGTGGCGCTATCGTACAGAGTGCCATCCTTCTGGTAGATGGCGATCATCTTGTTGACGGCTTGCAGATAATGCGTGTGCCCGGCTGCGCCAGTGGTATCCGGCACCGCGCCGATCACCCGAGGATCGTTGATGTTCACATTCGTTGGATAGATATCGGGATCCGTCGGGTCATTATTCGGCCGCTGCACGCCTGGGAAGACATCTATAGGCGCTGGCATCGGGGCTGTGATCGCCTCAGGTTCAACTGGGCCTTCATCTGACGCCAGGACCGCATTTTGCCCAGGCAAGGCCAGAGTCGTCAAGAGGAACAGGCAGGCGATGAACAGGTTGAATAGCTTATGTGTCTTCATCTTAAATCCTCCAAATGAACGACGAATATACGATTGACTAGTTCCATGGAAAATCAACGCAATTTGTCGAGCGGCTCCAATTAATTCGACCCGTTCCGCATGTGAGCGTTTAACAGGTAAATTAACCATAATATGATATTGGACTCGCAACTCCCGACCCTAATTGCTATTTATCCGTGCAAATCGGTTGAACCAGAGGTCTCATGCACGAAACTGAGCCCCTTAACCAGGATGAGAATTATATATATTATAGCAAATTATGCGATTAGGTCAAATTAAAAATAGCTGGTATTGTTGTTGCAACAGATTACTTTTTAAGGATAGAATTGCTCAATGGCGCGCACATTTCTAACGCCCGCAAGAATTCTTCTATTCGCTCTGGTATGGATTGCTGCTCTAGTGGCGTGTATCATTATCGCTTTTGCCGATAGTGGAGCCTGGCTAATTTCCGAAAAGCCGCGTTCTGAACCTAGCGAGGGAGGTCAGACCAACCAGACTGTTTTTCTGTCCTCCACGGTGTTGCCAGCCGCTCCAGCCTTAAGCCCTACCCCGGATGACCCTCACCCTTTGCCCTCTTTGCGAACAGGAAGTGAGGAATACGTCGTCCAGCCTGGAGATACACTCAACCAGATCGCTCGCCGGTACGCGGTCAGCGTGAACGCCATCGCCAAAGCCAACCGCCTGGACAATTCCGATTATCTGGATGTTGGTCAGGTATTGAGCATTCCAGCGCCTGAGCCGCAAGCGACCGGCCCAGACTTTAAGATTATCCCGGACTCCGAGCTGGTTTATGGGCCGACTAGCGCCTCCTTCGATGTGGCAGATTTCATCAAAGGCAGGGATGGGTACCTGGCTAATTATGAAGAATTAGTGGACGATCGCACCTTGAGCGGGGCAAAGATCGTGAAACGCGTCGCCGATGATTTTTCAGTGAACCCGCGCTTGCTCCTGGCAGTGCTGGAATACCGAAGCGGTTGGGTAACTCGACCTGACCCCGCCGAGGCAACCTTGGACTACCCGATCGGCGCGCCCGGAGAGTGGCGCAATGGGTTGTACTACCAGCTGGCCTGGGCTGCGGATAACCTCAACCGCGGTTACTATCTCTGGCGGGTCAATGGCATGGCAGCCTGGGTTCTTGCGGATGGCAACGCAATCCCGATCGCCCCGACGATCAATGCCGGTACGGCTGGCGTGCAGCACTTCTTTGCCCAGTTGCTAGACCGGAAAGACTGGCACCAGGCTGTCTCAGAAGAGGGCTTTTTCGCCACCTACAACGCCTTCTTTGGTTATCCATTTCAATTTGGATTTGATCCGCTCATCCCCGCGGATCTTTCCCAGCCATCGCTCCAACTGCCATTCGAAACTGGAGAGACCTGGGCCTTCACTGGCGGTCCACACGGTGGTTGGGGCAGTGGATCGGCCTGGGCAGCCCTGGACTTTGCCCCACCGGGCGAGGCTCTCGGTTGTGTACAGAGCGACGCCTGGGTGGTCGCCGTCGCCGATGGCCTGGTCGTCAGGACTGGAAATGGCGACGTTATCCAGGATCTGGATGGAGATGGACTCGAACAGACAGGTTGGACGATGCTTTACATGCATGTGGAAAACCGCCAGCGGGTCAGCCCGGGAACGTATCTAAAGGCTGGAGAACGCGTTGGCCATCCTTCTTGCGAGGGCGGAGTCTCTACGGGGACCCATCTGCACCTGGCCCGCCGTTATAATGGGGAATGGATCCCGGCTGATCAGTCACTGCCGTTTGTTATAGACGAATGGGTGTCTGTCGGGCTGGGTAATGAATATGACGGTTACCTTCAGAAAGATGGCAAAACAATCGAAGCCTGGGAGGGTCGTAGTTCCAAAAATGCGATCGAACGCTAGGGGCCTGCACTACCCCAAGGTAAGGTATTTAATAACCATTCTCCTCCTCCTTGGGCTGGTTAGTTTGGCCTGCTCACTAAGCCCGCGCCCCGCTTCAGATCCGTTCTTTAACCCTCCGGGTGGGGTGAATAATCCGACGGATGCTCCACCAGAGACCTTAATCCCTTTTTTTGCGACTCCTACCCTGGCACTTTCTAATTCAACGCCAGATCCACCAGCTGCGCCTACCGAGACAACCACCCCGACGCCTCCCCTGGTTAATACAACGCCCATCTTGTATTACACTCAGGCTGGGGATACTTTGCCTGTTGTAGCAGTACGGTTTGGTGTCGATCCCTCCGAGATCACTTCCCCAAATCCAATCCCCCCAACTGCTTTATTCAATCCTGGCCAGCTACTCATCGTTCCACATCGCCTGGCAAATACCACCTCATCGCAGCATTTGATGCCAGACAGCGAAGTAGTCTATTCTCCCTCCTCCCTCGATTTCGATGTGGCAGCTTTTGCCGACCAAGCCGGAGGGTATCTGAGCACCTTTAAGCAGTACCTGGCCAGCACAGGGATGACCCCCGGCCCGCAGGTCGTAGCCCGCGTGGCAATTGAGAATTCAATCAACCCGCGCCTCCTGCTCGCCCTCTTGGAGTACCAGAGTGGTTGGGTTTATGGCCAACCAACCGACCTGGCTCAGACTGATTACCCCATGGGAAGGGTCGACTTAAAGGAGAAGGGGTTTTACCAGCAGCTGGCCTGGGCTGTCACCCAGTTGTCGATCGGTTATTATGGCTGGCGCGAAGGGCGCCTCACCGAGATAAATTTCTCCGATGGAGTCACAGCGCGACTGGCTCCAGACCTGAACGCTGGCACTGCGGCGTTGCAATACTACTTCGCTCAGCTCTACAATAGCCAGGGGTGGATCCAGGCCTTGGACCCACAAACTGGTTTCCCGGCCTTCTATGAGAATATGTTTGGCAGCCCCTGGGTACGCGCTTTGACCGTCGAGCCTCTCTACCCTCCCGACCTGGTGCAGCCTCCGCTCAGCCTGCCCTTCATGGTCAACCAGATCTGGGGCTACACCGGCGGCCCGCATGGCGCCTGGGAACGGGATGGTGCCTGGGCGGCTATCGACTTCGCTCCCGGCAGCCTAGAATCTGGCTGTGTTGAAACCGAAGTTTATACCATAGCCTCAGCTCCGGGATTGGTGGTGCGTTCCGAGAATGGCGTCGTCGCTCTGGACCTGGACGGCGATGGGCGCGAGCAGACCGGCTGGGTGTTGATTTTCCTGCACATTGCCAAGCAGGGGCGCATCGCCACTGGACAATGGGTAGAGGCCGGCGATCCGCTTGGCCACCCCTCCTGTGAAGGCGGGTTTTCCACCGGCACCCATATTCATCTTGCCCGCAAATACAACGGCGAATGGATCGTCGCCGATGGCCCCTTGCCTTTCGTTCTTGGCGGGTGGACCGTCCATGCTGGAGAGAGGCCTTATGAAGGCACCTTGACGCGCGGCGACCAGACGATTCGCGCTAATCCGCTCAGCCCTTTCTCCTCTCGCATCATCCGTCGCGCTGGCGATCCATAAAGACCCTGAAGTTTTTTATTGTCAATATGCCTAAAAAATACTTACCTGGGTTGTGGCGGAAGTCAATTGGGTTTTTCTTTCTTGTGGGAACATTATTTCTTTGGCAAAGGTCAGTAGTTCTGCCCGCGCAGCCGGCCTCTCCTCGTTCCCCCCGGCTTCCCGGCGTCCAAGCTCCCCTTTTCCTCTCGTACCCCACGTCCCCGACCCCCTTCTCTCCTAATCCATCCGCATCTCCGACAGCCCTGACCCCCAACACCCCGGCGCCACCTGTCCCTTTGCTTTATTACACTCAGGCTGGGGACACATTGCTGGCAATCGCGGCTCGTTTCCGATTGCTTCCAGAAAATATCCTCCTTCCCAAGCAGGTTTCATCGACTGAACTGCTCGACCCAGGGATGGCATTGATCATCCCCGGGTACTCTACAGACTCTATAGCTGCTCGGCGCCTGTTGCCGGATAGTGAAGTAGTCTTTTCCCCTTCGGCAGTCGGTTTTGACATCGCAGGTTATATCGCTCAAGCAGGGGGGTATCTGAGCACCTATCGCGAGTACTTGCGCAGTACAGGTTGGACCAGCGGAGCGGAGATTGTTGGGCGCGTCGCCCTGGAAAATTCGGTCAACCCGCGCCTGTTGCTTTCCCTGCTGGAATACCAGTGTGGGTGTGTGCTCGGCCCCCTCGCTGAGGGAGTGGCAGAAGATCACCTGTTAGGGGTCAACACTCGCGTGCGCCAAGGTCTTTACCGGCAGTTGGGTTGGGCTGTCAATCAACTTTCCCTGGGTTATTATGGGTGGCGAAATGGCCTGGTTACAGAATTGTATTTTGTCGATGGCGAGGCATTCCACTTAGCGCCGGATTTGAATGCCGGCAGTGTTGCCCTGTCATATTTCTTCGCCCAACTCTACGATTATCAGGACTGGCGGCATGTTTTAGACCCAGAGCAGGGCTTCCCGGCCCTGCACCAGCGCATGTTCGGGGACCCCTGGCGGCGGGCTAGATCGGTAGAGCCTCTATATCCACCAGGATTGGCCCAACCCGAGTTGATCTTACCGTTCACGCCAGGCAAAGTCTGGAGTTACACCAGTGGTCCGCATAAAGCCTGGGAGACCGATGGCGCTCTGGCTGCCCTGGATTTCGCCCCCGCCAGCGAAAAAGATGGTTGTGTCCGATCTGATGCCTGGGCCGTAGCCGTTGCCGATGGACGCGTCGCCCGCGCGGAGCATGGCGCGGTTATCTTAGACCTTGATGGCGATGGACGTGAACAGACCGGTTGGGCGATCCTCTACATGCACGTCGAAAGCCGCGACCGCGTGGCTGCGGGCACGGATCTGCGCGCCGGCGACCCGATCGGCCATCCTTCCTGTGAGGGTGGCCCAGCCAGCGGTTCGCATCTGCATATCGCCAGGAAGTATAATGGAGAATGGATCCCTGCCGACGGTGCCCTGCCATTTGTCTTAGACGGATGGGTGGTGCACGCCGGCTATAAGCCTTATGAGGGCACGCTCACCAAGGGTGACCTGACCATTGTGGCGAATCCCTATACGCCTTCCCAGGCCTTCATCAGCCGTCCAGCCGAGGACACCCCCGCCGGTCGGAAGTTTAACCGTAGTTTATTATGGTACGAATGAAGCGAAATCAGACTGTATCTGTAATTGTGCTTGCTTTTCTCCTGGCTGGTCTGCTAGTCAGCGCCTGCCAGCCGCAGCCTGCCTCCCTCGGCCTGGTTGCTCCCGATGCACAAGCAGAATCTACTGCCCAGGAGCCTCAGTCTCCGGCTTCGCTGGCCACGCCTCTGCCGGTCCGCCCGGCATATGCTCCGGGTGAGCTGGTGGATTATGCAGTCCAGACGGGGGATACCCTGCCAGCCCTGGCGCGTCACTTCAACACCCGCGTCGAGGAGATTCGCGCCGCTAACCCGGTCATCCCCCAGGATGCGACTACCCTCCCGCCGGGAATGCCGATGAAAATTCCGATTTATTACGCACCGCTGTGGGGCTCACCATTTAAGATCCTGCCGGATAGCCTGTTTGTCAATGGACCAGCTCAAAGAGATTTCGATACGCGTGCCTTTGTCGCCGGTCATCCTGGCTGGTTGAATGGGTATGGTGAGTACGCCGCGGATGCCAACCGCAGCGGAGCTGAGATCGTCGATCTGGTTGGTCGCAACTTCAGCGTTAGCCCGCGCCTGCTGCTGGCCTTGCTCGAATACCAGGCTGGCGCCTTGACCCTCCCCACCTCACCCGGCGGGATCGAGCCATACTTCCTGGGTAAGGTTGACCGTGGACATAGGGGTTTATATCTGCAGCTGGTATGGGCTGCGAACGCTCTCAATAATGGCTATTATGACTGGCGCACCGGGGAGCTGCAGTCTATCCTCCGCCAGGATGGCACCCTGGAGCGCCCAGACCCCTGGCAGAACGCCGCCACTGTCAGTCTGCAATCCTACTTCGCCAACCTGTTCTCAGTGGAAAATTACACAGCCGCCAGCGGTCCTGACGGGATAGCCAAAACCTACCGGGATCTGTTCGGCGACCCCTGGTTGGTAGACCAGCCCCACCTCCCGGGCAGCCTGGCTCAACCTTCGTTCGTGCTTCCGTTCGAACCTGGGAAAACCTGGGCTTTGACGGGTGGCCCACATACTGGGTGGGGTACGGGTTCGCCGCTGGCTGCGCTTGACTTCGCCCCGCCGGCGGTCGTCGGCGGCTGTGTTCCCACCAGCGAGTGGGCCACCGCAGTCGCTCCGGGGTTGGCGGTGCGTTCTGAGCCTGGGATCGTCGTGCTCGACCTGGACAGCGATGGCGACGAGCGCACAGGGTGGGTTGTCTTTCACTTACACGTGGGCACAGAAGGTCGTGTGGCAGTTGGGACGCGACTGGAAACCGGCGACTCGTTGGGCCATCCCTCTTGTGAGGGGGGAAAGAGCACCGGAACGCACATCCACCTGGCGCGCAAATACAATGGCGAGTGGATTCCCGCCGATGGGCCGCTGGCCTTTAACCTGGAGGGTTGGGTCGCATCCAATGGCGTAGCGCCTTACCGCGGTACTCTGACGCGCTTCTCACGCACCATAACCGCCTGCGAATGCTCCGACGCCGATAGCTTTATTACCGCGGGGGAGCGTTAGATCAGGCTAGCATTCCTTGTCAGTCGCTCTAGTTTTCTCTCGACAAGCAAACCCCAAACCAATATCAATAAAATCAAATATTGAATTAATATAACTTAAAGATAGTCCTTGACATATTCTATTAATTGAGTATAATATTAATTATTCAAACAAACGGTATCGATTTCCCGGAAAGGAGGACGCCATGTGGCCCCCATCAGATGAGATTGCCAGGGATTACCGCCAGAGGATGGCTCAACAAGCGCAGGTGGCCCGCCAGCTCTCGCAGCCAGACTCACAGAAAAGGATTCTCCCCAGTCGCCTGCTGGTTATCACCGGCGATACGTTGATTTCCCTGGGGTTATGGCTAAAAAACTTCTCCACAGCCTCAAGTGAGGAAGTTATCACACCGCTCTATACTTAACTTAAGTTATCGTAGGAATTCTGCAATGCAAACCTTACCCAGCAAATGCCCATTGTGCGGCGGTGAAGTTACCGTCACCCGCATTCACTGCCAGGAATGCGACAGCACCATCGAAGGCCGCTTTATCCACGGCGCGTTCGAACGCCTGACCCCTGAACAACTCGGCTTTGTCGAAACTTTCATCCGTTGCGAAGGCAAGATCAGCCGGATGGAAGCTGAGATCGGCCTTTCCTACCCCACCATCCGCAACCGTCTGCACGAGATCATCCGCGCCCTGGGGTACGAACCGGGCGGCGAGGAACCGGTCAAGGTTCCTGATGAAGAGCGTCGCAATATCCTCGACAGTCTGGAACAGGGGCGCATCTCCTACCAGGAAGCCATGCGCATGCTCCAAGAAGGCGAGGGATAGACATGGACAAACGCTCTCTAGCCACTAATGGAACTCCAAAGGTTACTTTAGAGGTAAGCGGCTCCCTAACCTTAAAGGGTTGGGAAGACTTAGAGGTACTCGCCAGGTGCCCAACGCCAGACGATCTGACCCTGGAACAGCGCGGCGACGAAATAGCCATCACTTGCCAAGGGGATTGCACGGTGCGCGTCCCGTTCGGCGCGGTTTTGCAGGTGAATAATGTCTCCGGTCACGCCACCCTGAAGTCGCTCGAAGGAGACCTGGCGATCAAGGAGGTCTCCGGTCATCTCACCCTGCGCAGCGTTGGAACGGTGACCATCGACCGGGTGAGTGGACATCTCGCCGCTAAGAACGTCGCCGGTGACCTGAAAATCACTACCGTTGAGGGCAATGCGACTGTACGCGACGTGCAAGGTGACTTCATCGTCGAAGACGCCATCCAGGGTAATCTAACCCTCAACGACATCGATGGGGACGCCCGGGCGATCGCCCACGGCAATGCCACCCTTAGCCTCGACCCATCGCCGGGGAACAGCTATACATTCAAGGCAGGTGGGAACCTGCTGTGCCGCATCCCGGCCGACGCCAGCGTGCAGGTGGAGATCCCAGGCGCAAGCTCGATCCTGGTGAAGATCCCCGGAATGGAGCTCTCCGCACCCATCCGGGCGCCTTACAGCCTGACCCTGGGCGAGGGTGATGCGACGCTCACGCTTTCAGCAGGGGGTGATGCAATCCTGGCTAGCCTGCCGCCTGATTGGGATATGCAAGATATCGAAATCGGAATCGGAAAGGACTTTGACCAGGTGGCCGAGAGCATCAGTCACCAAGTCACCCACCAGATCGAAGCCCAGATGGAGATGCTTGAACACCAGTTGGAGTCTCAACTCGATAGTCTCTCCACGATGTTCAGCACATCCAGTCTTTTACCGGAACAAGCCGAGCGCATCACCCAGCGCGCCAGGGAAGCGAGCGAACGCGCCAGTACCCGCGCCCAGGAGAAGATCCAGCGCGCTCAAGAGAAACTGCAACGCAAGCTGGAGGCGGCCCGCCGCCGGGCAGAAATGAGGACCCGCGCCGCCGAGCGAGCAGCGCGCGACCGTCGCAAACGCTACGAGCCTTTTGACTGGTCGCCTGCCCAACCCCAAACCGCAGACCAATCGGTGACCGATGAAGAGCGCCTGATGGTGCTGCAGATGCTGGAGCAGCAGAAGATCACCATCGAAGAAGCCGAGCAGCTGCTGGCAGCCTTGGAAGGCAAGGCTTCCGGAGACTAAGTATGGACGATAGAAGCGAACGACTTCATATCCTGGAAATGATCGAAAGCGGCGTGATCACACCCAAGGAAGGGACGCGCTTGCTGAAAGCGCTGGAAGGTGATTATGAGCCAGACCAGGCGCTCACCGGCGATTCCGAAACGGTTCCATCCCTCGAGCAGGCTTCATCGACCGCCTCTCCACCACCGGCAGCTACAGTGGGGGAGGTCGTGGACGAGGGGGAGGAAACCGGCCTTCCAATCGAAGAATTTAACGCCAGGATTGCCGGCTGGCGACGGTGGTGGATGATCCCCTTATGGGTGGGGGTAGGGATCACAATTATCGGCGGGTTATTGATGTTCTGGGCTTTTCAGTCTACCGGGATCAGTTTCTGGTTTGCCTGTGCGTGGTTGCCGTTCCTCTTAGGCCTGGCAGGCATCGTCCTGGCTTATGGTAGCCGGACAGCCCGTTGGTTGCATCTACGCGTGCACCAAGGACCTGGCGAGTGGCCGCAGACGATCGCCCTCAGTTTTCCACTCCCCTTGCGCTTCACGGCCTGGTTCTTGCGCACTTTTCGTCACTACATCCCGCGGCTGGACAGAACAGGATTGGATGAATTAATCCTCGCCCTGGGGAAAACCACCAGCCCAGAGACACCATTTTATGTAGAAGTCGATGAAGGCGAGGATGGTGAGCGCGTTCAGATTTATATCGGGTAATCCGATTATCATTTGCAACCCAGGGATTTGTGCCCTTCTTATTATAAGTTGCTCGGACTTCGTGGGGCACGCTAATCGACTGTCAAAGAAAAATCAGTGAAATCTGAGTAATCCGTGTCCCAATCGAAAAAGGAGGTCAGCTAATGGCAACAACTGAAGAACGGATGAAAATCCTCAACATGATTCGGGAAGGCAAGATCTCCGCCGAGGAGGGAGCGAAATTGCTCTCGGCCTTGGGAGGCGGCAGTCAAAAAGTGGGGCGCAGGCCTTCTCCCCGCATGGCTGGCGAGCCGCGCTGGTTCCGCGTGCGGGTGAGTGATACAGTGACCGGGAAGACCAAGACCAGCGTCAACATCCCGTTAGGCTTGATGGAATGGGGCATGCAGATCGGGGCGCAATTTGCCCCCGAAGTCGGGGACCTGGACATGGAACAACTCAGTGAGATGCTCCGCACTGGCGTGGAAGGCAAGATTGTGGATGTGATCGATGAAGAAGATGGTGAGCACGTCGAAATCTTCATCGAATAGCCTCCCTTGAACCCAAACATGCGAAGCAACCGTCCCTCCGGCATGTTGGCCTTCACCGTCGTCTGGATCGGCCAGGCGATCTCGCTCTTAGGAACCAGCATGACCGCCTTCGCCCTGACGATCTGGGCTTACCAGCTGACCGGCAAGGCCACCACTCTGGCTTTAGTGGGCTTTTTCCATGTCACCCCATTGTTGATCATCAGCCCGATCGCCGGCGCGCTCGTTGACCGCTCCAACCGCAAGCTGATGATGATGTTGAGCGACCTGGCTTCCGGGATGGCTACGATCGGCATCCTGCTGCTCTACCTT
>Ga0154886_1148_pt3 | contig 10926 bp, 9 predicted proteins | sample Rifle2008BG19ft_FD_105858 | JGI IMG/M metagenome (GOLD analysis project Ga0154886, IMG submission 105858) | Chloroflexi bacterium RBG_19FT_COMBO_55_16
TCGACCCACAGGTGAGGGCAAAACTGGACGATCTTCATCCCCAGGTCGTCGGCCAGCTGCTTGAGCGGCTTGTAGCTGGCGTCAGTGACTTCGCTCGGGTAGTGCATCTCCAGGCCGCCAACGCCAGGGATGCTCGCCGCCAGCTTGAAGCGCTCTTCGATGCTGCGATCAGGGCTATAGCCCTGCTTGACAAAGCGGTCACTGGTCGCCCCCAGGTACCAGATCCCAGCCGAGACTTTTATTTCGTGCATGTTTCACCTCACTTCATTGTAATCACCTTCGATGAAGATGGTTCTGATTGAGAAACCCAATCTAGATCGGGTTCTTCTGCCCAGTCTTTGAGCTTCCGATGATTATCTTTCGGAAAGCTCTTTACTCATGAAGTTCGTTGTACAAAGAATACCTGTCAGCCCGGTAGTAGATACGTAAAAACTCGACTGGCATGTTCTCCTGGGAATATGAGATTCTTTCGATATAGAGCAAAGGAGAGTTCGGCTTGATCTCCATTAGATCTGCCAGATTTCGGGGGGCTGCGATGGCTCGAATAACTTGCTTGGCATGTACCAGGCGAATCCCGTAATTGTGTTCCAAGATCTCGCGGAGCGGCAGGGTGGCGTAGTCGTGCTGCAGCACATTAGGACAGTAACGATGCACGAGCTGCGAGTCCTCAATACTAACCGGTTCACCATCTGCCAGGCGAAGTCGCTCCACCCTCGCCAGCTCCTCGCCTACAGGGATCTGAAGTTTTTCACCGATGTCTATATTGGCTCCCAGCAAGCTAGCCGAAAGCACCTTCGTGCCGGGTTCAAACCCTCGTTGACGCATATCTTCTGTGAAGCTTACGATGCGGGTCATGGATTCTGTGAGGGTAGGATGAGCTACGAAGCTGCCTCGCCCACGTTCCCGATAGATTAGCCCTTCGTTGACTAATATGTCGAGGACCTGCCGAACGGTGCTTCGACTGACCCGATATTGATTGATGAGATCTGACTCTGGCGGGATCAAGTCGCCAGGTTTCCATTCGCTCCGGATTTTCGCGCGTAAGATTTCATAGAGCTGTTGGTAAAAAGGGATCTTGCTTTGGCGATTGATATATTCGTGAGAAGGTCCGATCATCATAGTTGACATTTTCTATCGTACAAGGAAATCAGGTCGTTAGTTTTTTAGCTATGATATTCTACTTCAATCATCAATCAATTAGGCGTCTCAGAATGGATTCTGGCATTCTTTATACACCTATCAGAATCACTTGCGCTGGCATAGCCATCAGTCAATGTGGCACCACCAACGAACACTTTCGCTTCTTCTTGCACGCCAGTCTGTTTCAAGGCCTCAATGAGGATTTGCGCAGACATCGTACATTTCCTTCTGATACAGAATCTTTATTTTCACCGGTAATTAAATAGGGATTTCTTTTGATCCGGATCTCAGGTGAGAGTCTGTTTTTCCATTGCTTATTAAAAGCCCTAGGCTCAATCCAAAATTTTTTTGCATTACCAGGTTAGATTCACCCAGCAGAAACCGTAACCCATGCTATCCACATCCTCCCAAACCTTGCGGGCTAAGTCTTCATCCCCTTCAAACTCAGGTAATTCATTACGCTTCTCTTCCCAGGGAATGCAGACGCCTGGTTTCCGTTTTTGGACTTGATATTTTATCTCCGTTGGCGCTGGTTTCGATATTTTCTTTATTTCTTCCAGGCTGGACAATGACGCCCCAGATTGACTATAAGTGCCATAATTAAGCGTAAAATCGATCATGGCTTTCACATTTTCGATTTTTGCATCATTCAAGATGAGTGCGCTTGCATCCATAATATAACCTCCATCCTGGGCTACCGAATCAATTACTTGTTTACAGCGGTATACAACATCTTCTTCGGTACCCATGGATAACAACTCATTCGGAATTCCTCCGCTTATACAAAATTTTTCCCCTAAGATATTATGAGCCTCAAAGATATCTGTCTTATCGCAATGAAAAATGATGCTCTTTTCTGGCAGTTCTGCGAAGGTTTCCAAATGTTGATCCCATTTTCCTTCGGCATAGAAAATTATCTGATGACCTCTAGCCCAGAGCTCTTCTACAATTGGTTTTAATGTCGGCCAGTAAATTTCCTTGAAATCACGTTGGGAAATAAATGGTATACACCCCCGGTGCATCCAAATGATAGAGGGAATATTTCTTTCCGGGTCTGCACCACCTAAAACAAGGTTTAACAAATGGGGCATTAGAGCCTCACACGCTTTAATAACCTTATCTCGCCGTTCATGGAGGTCATAACACAAATTGACATAACCGCGTAGCTTATCTCCCAAAAGATCGAGAGGAGCCTTTAAAACAGATCCCACTGCAGGGACGACTCCAGCCTGAATCAATTCGACAGTCTTCGCTCCCCAGGTGTTAAAAAATAGGTTATAGGCCATGAGACCATTAATGAAAGACAAGTTGTGCTCGAACGTGACTGGGCCGCCTGGAGGATTGATATGGCGAGTAAAACGAGAGAACCAGTGGGTAACTAAAAACCTGGTAGGGTCTTCGATAAATTCATCGTATTCAGAGGCCTTTAAGAATGCCTCCTCATCCGTTGTCGGTTCAGACCATTGATTAATGTCATTTACAGAGAGTCCAATCCCTGGGAAAGTGATTCCATCCCAACCGATCGCCTTTTGCATGCCAAACCAATTGACCACTGAATTGGTTTGAATGGCATCAATGCCCGTTTCAACTGCGAATCTGCGGTTGATATCAAATTGTAATTCGTGATCCACCGCGACCTCATAATTGGTGTACCCACAATATTTCGCAGCGAATTCCTCTGCGAAAATTCTTAATGGAATCCGGTCAGGTTTTTCGTTGTACATGGCAGTGACATACCGATTTAATCTCTGCTGGTACAAGTTCTGAGTCTCTGATTCCATAGATATCCTCTGTATTTTATGCAACCTTCATCCGGAATAGCTTTTATTACCTCGCCAAAACCAGTCTCGTCTTCAATGTTCGACTGGAGAAGTTGTGAAAACCGTGACCAAGAATCAGTGGCAGAGAGGCGTCCTTTTGCTTAGAGAAGGACGCCTCTCGATGACTTAATCGTTGTTGGAATTAATTTTCTGGGATCTCATACTCCTGGTACGCCGTAACGCCCTTATCCAGCTCCCAGCCAAGCAGGTTCTCGGGAGTATCCTTGTCCACCATAGTGGAGGGGGTGATGACCAACTCAGGAACTGTGCCTCCGTTTAGAACCGTGGTAACGACCTTCAACAGAACGCCCGATTCATAGGTCGGGGAGTTCGAGTTTGTCGCTACAGCTTTGCCATCCATCACGCCCTGGAAGTCTTCCGGCCGGCCATTGTGGGTGATGATCTTGATGGGATTGTTGAGCAGACCAGCATCCTCCAAAGCCCGAACGACGCCCAAATAGATGTCGGCATTCATGGCGTACACCATGTCGAACTCGCCGTTGTAGTTGACCAGCCAGTCGTTCATGATGTTTTGGGACTTCTCAGCGTTCCAATCGCCAGGAGCCTTGATCACGATGGCGTTGTTGGGACCCAGATTCTTCTCAAAACCCTCTTCGAAGTACTCGACAATGCCCTGGCCGAGGGTGCCTTCGACAATGGCGATCTTGGCATCCGGGTAGTGGTCGGCGATGTACTTGCCGATCATGCCACCCATTTTCACAAAATCGCCCTTGATCGTGCTGGTAACCTTGCCTGGACCTTCTGCAGCAGTGGAACCGACAACAAAGAAGGGAATGTCGGCTGCGTTGGCGAGCTGCGCGCCGCGCTGGGCAGTTTCAGCTGCACCGGTGAAGTCTATGATCGCGTCACAGCCCTGGGCGATGAAGTCCTCGATGTTGGCCAGCTCTTTTTCTGGCTTGCCTTCAGAGGTGACAAAGGTCATTTCCACACCGAAGGATTCACTGGCGTTGATGTAATCCACAACCAGTTTGGCGGCGTCTGCTTGCATCTGGTAGTAGGCATCCGAGGAATATTGGATGTAGCAGATGTTGAAGACCGGCTTTTCGGCAGGCGCTTGTGTGGCGACAGGTTGCTCCCCAGGCGCTTCGGTTGCGGGCGCCTTCTCGGTGGCAGCTGGCTGGGGTGCACAGGAGGCCAGCAAGCCTACCATAAAGGAAACCAGAACCAGCAGGACAAGAAGTTTATGCTTTTTCATTTTATTCTCCTCTCAAAAACATAGTTTTTTTATTAAGAGCTACCGGTTCTTTTTGGCGGCTCCTAAGTTACTTAATGTGACGGCGATGATGATGACCGCGCCGAGCATGACGTATTGGTAAAAGGAGGGTACCCTAAGGATGTTCAGCGAGTTTCTGATCAACCCCAGGAGAATCGCTCCCAGGAAGACGCCCGGTATGGTGCCTTTTCCACCTGAGAGCGAAACGCCGCCGATGACGGCCGCCGCGATGGCTTCTAACGGATAGGCAATGCCCATCGCCGGCTGAGATTGTCCGATCCTGGAGATGACAATCAGCGAGGTAAATCCAGCGCACAAACCACTGATGGCATATGCCACAATGCGATGTAAATCAAGGTTGATGCCTGCCAGGAAGGCAGCCTCCGAATTTCCTCCGATCGAATACAGCTTTCGGCCAAACCTCGTGTAGCGCATGACCAGGTAAACGATGATGGTGATGATGACGAAATAAATCACAGGAATTGGTACGATGTCAGCCAGGCGGAAGGTGCCAATCCACCCAAACTTACCCTGCAGATAAATATTGTTCCCGTTCGGGATAATCAGGGCGATCCCCTGGTAAATTGTCATCAGACCCAATGTAGCAATGAACGAATCGATCCTGGTCTTGACCACAATAATCCCGTTGATTGCGCCAGCCAAGAGACCTGCACCACATGCCAGGATGACGACCAGTCCATCGCTCACCCCAGCCTTGAGTAAGAGGGCAGCGATTGCAGCGGTGCAGGCAAGCAGGTTCCCCACAGTAAGATCGATACATCCCGCGATCAAGGCAATCGCAACGCCCATGGTTACGATACCCAAGGTTGACTGCTGGTTGAGCACGTTTAACAGGTTCCTGACGGTGAGAAAGTTGGGATCGAGCAGGGACATGATGACGACGGCTACGACAATAATCACCAGCAGGTACAATCCTGATCGGTTACCCTTATTGATCCACTTGACAGATTGATTTCCCTGTTCGGGAATCAGGGTCATATGCTGCCTCCGATGGAGTAGGTTAGAAGGTTCTCTTCGCTCAGTTGATCACGGCCGATTTCTCCGACAATCCTGCCTTGCCTCATCACAACGACCCGGTCGCACATGGCAATCAGCTCGGGCATATCCGAAGAGATCATCAGAATATATTTGCCTTGCTTGGCGAGCTGGACCATCAGTTTGTAAATTTCTTCCTTGGCGCCAATGTCAATGCCACGCGTCGGTTCGTCAAAAATGATTACATTAGAGTTTGCGTAAAGCCACTTCGCCAGAACAACCTTCTGTTGGTTACCGCCGGAAAGATTCCTTACCTCCTGTTTAAGACTCGGTGTCCGGATATTTATGGCCTGGACATAATGGCTTACATCTTTACTCTCTTCCCGCTCGTTGATGAACATCCCGGCCGTGTTGGTCAAATGCACGAGGGAAACATTCCACTCAATGTTGTGATCGAGGATCAACCCTGTCTTTTGCCGGTCCTCGGTGAGGAGAGACAAACCAGCCTGGATGGCATGCCTGGGGTTGTCGATCCTGATTTCTTTGCCCTCGATGATCACCGAACCGCTGGTCTTTTCGCCTGCCCCAAAGATTAGCCTGACCAGATCCGTCCTTCCGGAACCAACCATTCCGGCAAATCCCACAATTTCTCCCCGGTGAATTTTGAAAGAAGCATCTTTGACGGCTCCACCATTGGAAAAGTTCTTAAACTCGACCGTTTTTGAATAGTCGATATCTACCGATTCACGGGTATAGAATTTGCTAACGTCTCTGCCGATCATCTCGCTGATGATCTTTTCCTCAGTGACCTCGCTCTTATCATGGGTGGCGATCTTGTTGCCATCGCGCAAAACGGTGATGCGGTCGTTCAGGCTGAACACCTCCTCCAAATGGTGGGAAATGTAGATAACCCCCACGCCTCTCTCGGCTACTTGCTTGACCAATTCGAGCAAGTTGCTGATCTCGTTGCTGCCATAGGAAGCGGTAGGCTCGTCAAGAATAAAAATCTTGGCTGCCATACGCATGGCTTTGGCGATCTGAATGGATTGTTTCTGGGGAACGCTGAGGCTCCCGATGAAGGCATCCACATCCAGATCAATTTTCAGATTATCAAGCAATAATTTCGATTCTTTTTTGAGTTTGGGATAATCAATAAAACCAAAACGTGTGACTGGCTCGGCGCCGATGAAAATATTTTCCGCCACAGTCAGGTCAGGCGCCAGCGAAATTTCCTGGTAGATGGTTTGAATGCCTAATTGGTGAGCCAACGCAGGGGTAAGGTGTGAATACAGTTGCCCGCCTATGGTGATTGTCCCCTCGTCGGGCCTCAAAGCGCCAGAAAGCATCTTGATAAATGTGGATTTCCCTGCGCCGTTCTCGCCCACGACACAATGGATTTCACCGGAGTACAGGTTAAAATCAACTTTATTGAAAGCTTTCACTCCAGGGAAGCTCTTACTGCATCCTTTCACTTCCAACAAGAGTTCCTGTTCCACGAGCTTACGTATGCCTCCCGATCGGATTGCATCGCAAATTACGAAAAAAGAATTTCCGCCTGCGGCGCTCAAGCACCGCAAGCGGAAAGAATCAATCGATTGGACTAAACGGGTTCAGCCATTAATTGAAGAAGTTCGGGCTGGTATTCTACATATTCGGGCTTGTGACCTGTATAGCAATCCAGCTTCTTTAATAGCTCCCTAAAGTAATTTCTAGCCTCAACATAGCGCTCATCGATGGTGGCAACCGTGCCGAGCTGGTGACCTTTCACGACGATGGGCGAACATTGCTCATGCGAGAACAGGCCGTTGTATCCGAACTCTTTACAGGTTGCGAGGAAAGTCTCCCATGGGAGCGGATCGCGCTCGCTGCCTGGAGTGACCTCTTCCCAGCCGTACGCAGCGCCCCCGATGGTTTTAATGGTGGCCAAAGAGATCGTGTGCGAATAAACCATCACTTCCCCCATTTTTCGCACGGTGGCTCTAACCGACTCGGGATCATATCCTTCCATAAGTGGAAGATCGACGCCAACCTTGAGGCTGTCCACGCCAACTTCAGCCAGCATCTCAAGCGTATCATCGTTATTGTTGGTGATTTCTGGGTGAGTCTGTAAAGCTAGGGTTATGCCCTTATCTTGAGCGTATTCTGCGACCTCAGTTAATGCTTCGCGAACCTGATGCCATGCCTCAAGATAATCTTCACCCCGGGAAACCCTGCGTGAGCGCGATTCAAAAGCGGGTAAACCATAGCCCTGGTTCGCATAAGGGTTCGAAAAATAACCCCACAGTGAGGCCATCACTCTAACAATCTTGCTACCAATATCTTGGGCGAGGTCAATGCACTGCTTGGTGTACATGATTTCCTTTTCTGTGTTGTACACAAGCACGTGATTAGCATCCAAGAAATTGTTGCAGCATACAATGGCGCCGACTTCCAAGTCGAGCTCCTTGTAGAGGTTTACGAGCTTCTTCCGCCGGTCCGCGCTTAAATCCATAGGGAATCCGAGCGGACGATGGGCAAAAATACAGGCCGCATCATAGCCGAATTTTGCCGCTCTGCGGATGGCATCTTCTAAGGACAACTTGTCGTTGTCCTTTGTAAAATAGCCTCCATAACCGATGACATCGAGACTCAGCTTCATGTTTGTTTCTCCTTCTGCATATTATTCTCAAAATCGACAGAAATCATACGGACACTCTATAAAGATCTGGGGGAAGCCCTGTTCTTCTGGTGCGGCACAGAAATGTAAAACAGCATAATTAGTCCCAACATTATAACATTATAATGTTGGAATGTCAATACGCTCATTGTTCGACTCTGCCTGGTGATTACCCATAAGTGAACTCCCCAAACGGGAAAGGATGCAAAAAAGCGAAAGACAAGGTCATCGAGGCGATGATGACCGCCGCCACACCTTGCAGGAGCCAATACGGACCATCCCGATCGCAAGACAAACCGAGTTTCCCGCCCAACTGATGTAACCAGAGTATAGCTTTGGGCGGCCATTGCTCACCCATCACAAAAAACATCTGGGCAGACAGTAAAACGAAAGCAAACAAACGGCGCATCCGTTCCAGCGTATGGACGCGCATATCTTCCACATCCAGCCCTTGTTCCTGGTCGAAGCGATAGCCATGTTCAATGCGTGTCCGTAAGCACCAGTCGTTATACACTGCTGGACAACACGCACACCTTCCAGGGGAATGTTGGTGATCAAGACCAGCTGTCGGTTCAAAGTTTGGTCATCTGCGACCAAGATCCACAGCGGCTGAGTTGTATTGGGGGAGGCGCACCCTGAACCAGCCCAATTGAACCGTATCCAGGCGGGTTTGCCCGGCATGTTGGAACAATACTTCAAAAGTGGCCTGATACAGAACACTCCCCACCAGGTCTTGAAGTGCCTCGGTTTCCCAACGATCCAACCGATCGTTATAGACTTCCACAATCCGCTCCAAATGGCTCACCCAAAAGACGAACTCCTGCTTCAAAATTTCTGCCTGAGCGAACATTTTCTGGTCATCCAGCCCTGAATCGCCCACAAAACGCACCTTGTACTGTGGATACAGCCGATGTGTCGTTTCAAATGCTTGCTCAATTTCTTTGTTTTGACTGATAAAGTCGGCTGTCAGATAGGAAAACCAGTTGGCATAACTGGCGACAGGCACTTTGGTATTTACCACCGTGGCCGTAATGGCTGGGTATCCATGCGCCATTCGCGTCCGTCCTCGCAAATCCGGGGGTGTCGATTTGTGAATGATGCTGACCCCCTCCAAGGCTTGGGTATAGGGCTTCTCAAAGTTCACCGGGTCTACGGCAACCACCAGGTAGTCTGGGTTTTCTCTTTCCACAACTTGTTGTCCGATCCGATATAACCCTTCATATAATTCCTTTGTCTTCAAGCGCTTGTTCCCCAACAGACGATAGATCCTCTTCGCTGTTGCCCAACTTTCTCCATCTTCCTTGCCATTGTGCCGGGCTATCCCGGTGATCACGGGTATCTGTCCTCCTAAAATGCCGATCAGGATCACCTCGATTACTATTGACAAATGTTTAAAATAGCGCGACAATATGTGCAATTGCACAATATATGTGCAGTTGCACATCCTTCAAGGATCCCAATGATCGACGAAAACCGTCACGAATTATTAGCGCAAGTTGCTTCGTTATATTACGAGCACGAGAAAAGCCAGAATGAGATTGCCAAAGAACTGGGTTTATCTCGGGTGAAAATTTACCGGATTCTGAAGGAGGCCCGCGAAGAAGGAGTCGCCAAAATCATCATCGACTGGCCGATCGAGCGGGACAGCCAATTAGAGGAAAATCTGTCACAGGTCTTCCACCTGAAAAAAGCCCTGGTGATTAAGTCGACCCTCCAAGATGGAACCTCCTCTCTGCAGCGCTTAGGCCAAATGACAGCCCGCTATCTGGAGATGACCCTGGAAGACGGGATGACCCTGACTGTCTGCCTGGGGCGTTCGACCTACGAAGTGATCAACGCGGTGCGCCCCACCTTTCGGTCGCATATCAACGTGGCGCAGGCGATGGGCAGCATCCCCTTTGCGATCCAGGAGTTGGACAGCGCCGCCCTGGCGCGCCAGCTCGCCCAAAAGTTGGGTGGGCAAGTGCTTTACCTTTCCTCGCCACTCGTCGCCACCAGCCCAGAGGCAGCTGCCGTGCTGCGTAGCCAACCGCTCATCGAGCGCACCCTCAACGCCTCTCGCAACGCGGACATTGCCCTGGTAGGGATCGGCAGCCTCAACCCTCGCAACTCACGCTATGTCCAGGCCGATCTGATCACGGCTCAGGCCTTGATCGAGCTGGAGCAGGAAGGGGCGGTTGGGGACATCGGCGGCCAGTTTTTCACTCAATCGGGTGGGCTGCACCCTTGCAAGTACAACCAGTGCATGATTGGCTTATCCATGGAAGAGATGAAACAAATCCCTAACACGATAGCGGTCGCAATGGGCAAGGAAAAAGTGAAGGCCATCCTGGGCGGGCTGCACACTGGCGTGATTGATGTGCTCTGCACCGATCACATCACAGCCCGGGAGGTGCTGCAGCTTGAATTAAGCGCTTCCAGCCCAGGTTCTGCGCCCATTTCAACTTGATACTCAAATTATATTTTGCAGGAAAGGATGGAGCGAAATGACGGACACAATTGGCAGAGTTACCCAGAGAGCGAAGATCGCCGCCGGTCTGTTCTGGGCCGATTACGCCGTGCTGGGGGCCCAAGTCCAGGAGCTCGAGGCAGCTGGGGTCGATTGGTTTCACGTGGAAGTTCGCGATGGGAAGTACATGGATTTTGGAATGCCCCGCGGTGGCTTTGACATTCTCGAAGGTGTCCGTAAAAGTACTTCTCTGGAGATCGAAGCCCAGCTTCAAATGGTGCGCCCCAGCTTTGATGTGTTCAGGCAACTTGCCGACTTAGGTGTCAATTTAATCTCCTTGCCCGTCGAAACCATGGGCGAAATGATGGTCCAGGCCATTACCTACATCAAAGACGAACTAGGTTTAAAAGCGGGTGTCTGGGCTTGGCAGGGGACTCCGATCAACGCTTTCGAGCAGTATATTCTCCCCTATGTTGACATCATCGAATACGAAAGTCGCGCTCATTTTTGGGTGAAAGAGTCGGGCAAAAGCCCACATGATATGGATCCAATCATGTTCGACAACCTCCAGAGAATGCACGAAATGATCTCGACCGCTGGCCTGGAAGGGAGCATGGAGTTGATGGTCGAT
>Ga0154886_1044_pt2 | contig 10715 bp, 17 predicted proteins | sample Rifle2008BG19ft_FD_105858 | JGI IMG/M metagenome (GOLD analysis project Ga0154886, IMG submission 105858) | Chloroflexi bacterium RBG_19FT_COMBO_55_16
GCGGCAGTGGCCAGCTCCTTTTGGATGAGCAGCGAGATCAAGAGCAAGACACCGATCAAGGCCAGCGATCCAGCGATAGTGACCGTGGAGAGGATAGAAACGGTGGAAGTTGTAACGGTTGAGATCATGGTCCCTCCCTTAATAGGATATATGTACTAGTCCCATTGATATTATAACGTAAATTATTGGAAAGTCAATATCCTTTTTTTTCATCTTATTGCGATAGACTCGCTTCAAACGCCGCCACCAATTCTTCCCGGGTCACCGGTCCAAGCCATTCCTTTATTTTATTCCCCTGGGCGTCCAGGAGAAAGAGATGCGGCTGGTACCTGTAGTCTAACACTGCTTTGAATGTATCGTTCGCCGGGTCGTCGATGTCCAGGTAAGCGAAGTTGATGCGATCGAAATATTCGGCTTCGAGCCCATGCACGATGGGCGCCAGGTTGCGGCAAGTAGTTCACCAGAAAGCAAAAAACTCCACCAATTGCGGCTTTCCGGAGGCCAGCTGCACCGTGGCAGGATCGCTGGCTTCCAGTCCCTCTTTCACCGGAGGCGGGCTCCCTGCGCCTGGCTCTGGATAAGGAAAAGGCGTGTAAGTCGCAACAGGACCTTGTGCTTCGGGAGCTGGGTAGCTTTCTGCGGTTGCCGTTGGGAGGTCACCCGGTTGCGTCTGGGTCGGCGATGAGGGCTTCGCTGGCGCCTCGGTTATAACTGCCAGGGGAGTCTCTCCTCCCCCGCCGGTCCTCTGCGCCTCGGTTTGGGTAGTAGGCGCTGACTGGCTGCAAGCTGCCAGCAGGAATCCCCCAATCAGGAATATCATGAGCAGGAGCGGAAAGGATTTTTTCAGTTTTTTCATCATTTTCTCCTTGACGTAGAACTGAGATGCGGTCTATGATAACATTGAAGCTCAAGGATAATTATTAAGTGTTCCTTAACTAAAGCTTGCACAATGATGCTCCCTATTGAGTTTACAGCCTGATGGTATCTCCACCATCCCGTTTCCGCCTTTTCTATACCCTTACCTTGCTGCTTGGAGCGGGTTGGATCTGGGTCAGCGCTGCCTCTCCTAACAGTACCACCTCCGGCCTTATCCCAGCCCCTCAGGAAGGCTTCCTCGCGCCAGATTTCAGCTTGCAAACCCCCTCCGGCGAGACTTTCACACTTTCAGATCTGCGCGGACAACCAGTATTGATCAACTTTTGGGCCAGCTGGTGCCCGCCATGCCGTTCCGAAATGCCCGCTATGCAACGTGTCTACAACGATTTCAACGAGAAAGGCTTCACAGTGTTGGCGATCAACGTAACTAATAGTGATAGCCTTGACGAGGCGATCGCCTTCGCTCAACTCCACAAGCTGACTTTCCCCATCCTGCTTGATCATGACGGCAGCATTGACCGTACCTACCGGGTGCGGTCGCTACCCACCTCTTTCTTTGTTGACGGAGAAGGTGAGATTCGCGAGGTCGTGGTTGGTGGGCCGATGTCTGAAGCCCTCTTGCGGGTGCGCGTGGAACAGCTCTTTCAGGAGCCGCCGTGATGTTCCCCACCTTACAGATCGGCCCAATTGCTTTGCAGGTTCCAGGACTGGTCTTGATCCTGGGGCTTTGGCTTGGGCTTACGCTCGCCGAACGGCGTGCCCTACGCGCCGGTCTCCACCCCAGCTCGCTTTACAATCTAACCTTTCTCGGCTTGCTTGCCGGAGTCTTGGGGGGGCGCCTGGCGTATGTGCTCACCTACCCGGAGGCCTTCATGGCTGATCCTTCCGGCCTGCTCTCACTCAACCCGGGTTTACTCGATCCAGCAGCTGGGGCCGCGTGCGGTTTAATCGCAGTCTTGATCTTCGGGCGACGGAAGAAACTGTCATTTTGGCCGGTATTGGACGCTCTTACACCGGTCTTTGCCGTGCTCGCCATCGCCACCAGTCTTGCCCACCTGTCCGCTGGGACTGCTTTCGGCGCGCCAACGGACCTGCCCTGGGGTATCCATCTGTCGGGAGCATCCCGCCATCCATCCCAGGTATACGAGACGCTCCTGGGTTTGTTGATCCTGGGGGTAGTTGTCTTGCTGCCGGGTCGCCTTCGCTTTCATTCACCCGGTGTATTCTTCTTCACCTTTCTGGCTCTTACCGCCGCTGCCCGCCTGTTCCTGGAGGCCTTCCGCGGTGATAGCACCCTGATCTTCGACAGATTTCGTCTCGCTCAGATCATTGCCTGGGTACTGTTAGCCATCAGCCTGTGGGGATTGGGAAAATTGTCCTCGCCAAACCCGGCCAGGAGTGAAACCCAATCTTGAGCAAACTCGATTCCCCGGCAATTTATTGTTTTCTGCTAATATTATTATCCTCTGGTTGTCGGATGTCAGCAGCTCCGCCATCTTCCAATACCGCGGCGCTAACCATATCCAACCCTGCACTCCCATCTGTAAGCAAATCGACCCCGACCCCTCCCCCAGAGCAAGCCATTGTACCCATTCCACTTAACAGCCCTTTATCAATGCCAGAGGCAGAAGTCTCAGGTATGGCCTGGTACGGTGATTATTTGATCTTGCTCCCGCAGTTCCCAAGCCGTTTTGCTCAGCCAGGGAGTGATGGTTCGATCTATGCGCTACCCAAAGCGGAAATCATCGCTTTCCTGAATGGGAGCCGCTCTGCCCCTTTAAATCCCATCGCCATTCCCTTCGTTGCGTCAGGCCTGGCGAATTTTATCTATGGCTTCGAGGGGTTTGAAGCGATAGCCTTCTCCGGGGAGATTGCCTACTTCACGATCGAGTCGCACAGCGGCGCGCCAATGATGGCTTTTTTAACCACTGGGAGAATATCTCCAGATTTGAGCCTGGTAACGCTAGATACATCAACCCTGGTGACCTTATCACCTCAGACATTCCTTCCAAATTTTAGCGATGAAACCATGTTCGTTAGCGGAGAAAAGGCGATTACTATCTATGAGGCCAATGGAAAGTCTGTTAACGCAAATCCCGTCGCCCATCGTTACGATCCGGCGACTTTTTTGCTTGAAACCATCCCCTTTCCCAATATTGAGTACCGGATAACGGATGCCACGGACATTGATGCTGCCGGACGGTTCTGGGTGATCAACTCCTTCTCACCTAAGGATTCCTGGTTGGCGACCGAGACTGACCCCATTGCGGAAAAATTCGGCGAGGGATCCTCGCATGTCAAGTTTGAGGCTGTCGAACGATTGATTGAATTACAATACGCCCCGACTGGGATCACCCTGACCGATACTCCCCCAATTCAGTTAAAATTGATCAAAGGTGAATCCCTGCGCAATTGGGAGGCGCTGGCCCGCCTGGATGAGCGTGGTTTTCTATTGATGACGGATAAACACCCTAGATCGATCTTTGCCTTTGTGCCCATTCCCTGAGAGGAGTTTAGATCCATGCCTGAAGAACTCGGTTTCGAAGTCCGCCTAAACCAACCCTATGCACAGGCGCTTGAAAATGTAACCGCCGCGCTAAAGGCCGAAGGTTTTGGTGTGGTGACAAGCATCGATATGCGCGCAACATTTAATGAAAAATTGGGTGAAGACTTCCGTCCATACACAATCCTGGGGGCATGCAATCCATCCCTGGCCCACCGGATGCTTATCCAGGACCCGGTGGTAGGTCTGCTGCTCCCGTGCAACGTCACTGTCGAAGAAGATGCCCAAGAAAGTTCGGTTGTCCGTTTCGCCAATCCTGAGGCAATCCTCACCCTCGGTGGGCTGCAGAAAGACTCCATCATCAGCGAAGTTGCCCGGGAAGCGCGTACCCGGCTCGAACAGGTTGCAGATGCCTTGTTAACCTCATGAGTCTACAAGGAAAAACTGTACTGATAACGGGTGGAGCAATGCGTGTCGGCCGCGCCCTTACCCTGGCTGTAGCCCGCAATGGTGCGGATGTAATCATCCATTACAACCACTCCCAAGAACAAGCTAAAGAGCTCCAGGTGGAGATCCAGGCAACTGGCCGCACCGCCCACTTGCTGCAAGCAGACCTCAGCAATCCGCGCCGCGCAGCCCAACTCGTCACCCGCGCCTTAACCTTCGGACCGCTCTTCGCCCTGGTGAACAACGCCGCTCTCTTTGAACCACTCAACCTGACGAATACCAACTTGGAAAACTGGGAGTGCCATCTGAGAATAAACTTAACCGCACCTTTTCTGCTGAGCCAGGCATTCGCCAGGACCATCCGTCCCGGCGAGGAAGGGCGGATTGTCAATATTCTCGACTGGCGTGCTCTGCGTCCTGGCGCCGATCATCTGCCCTACACGATCAGTAAAGCTGGATTAGCTGCCCTTACTCGTTCTCTGGCGATCGCTCTGGCTCCTCATGTGACAGTCAACGGTCTGGCCTTAGGTGCCATCTTGCCCCCCAGCGATCAATCAGCTGCTGAGGATATCCTCGATCAGGTTCCTTCCGCGCGTTGGGCGAATCTTAATGAATTAGGGCAGGCGCTGCTCTTTTTACTAGTTGGACCGGCATATATCACTGGCGAGATCATCCATCTGGATGGCGGCCGGCATCTTATCTGAAGGAATATACAAGAAAACCCTATGGATCAAATCTTCATTACAGACTTGCTTGCCCGCGGCATCATCGGCATCAACGACTGGGAGCGAGTAAAGCCGCAGGACATTCTTATCAACATTGTTTTGTTCACCGATCTACGTAAAGCCGGCGAAACAGACGACATCGCATACACCGTGAATTACCGCACCATCACAAAAAGAGTCGTGGCCCATGCAGAGAGCGCCGCTCGGTTTACGGTAGAAGCCCTGGCAAGCGACCTGGCGCGCCTTTGCCTGGAGGATGCGGGTGTACAAAATGTGCGTGTGCGAGTCGAAAAGCCGCATGCTGGCCGGTTCGCTCGTTCCGTTGGAGTTGAAATTGAAAGAAGCCGGGAAGGGTAATCTTCACGCGGTTTATCTGGGTCTCGGCTCGAATATCGCCCCGGAGGTTAATCTTCCCCGGGCGATCGCCTTATTACGCAAGTCTATGCGCATTATAACCCTGTCGAGCGCCTGGGAATCCCCGCCTGTGAGCGGGTCTGGACCAAAATTCCTGAACGCGGCAGCCTTGATCTACACCCCCTTTTCCATTGAGGAATTGCGCGACCAGGTTCTCCGCCCGATCGAAGCCCAGCTCGGGCGCATCCGCACACCAGATCCCAACGCGCCCCGCACAATCGATCTTGATATTTTGATTTACGATGGCCAGGTAATTGAGCCAGACCTGTGGCGCCAGGCTCACCTCTGTATTCCTGTTGCAGAGATAGATGGCGGCTATACGCATCCAGAAACTGGAGAACCGATCTCTACCATCGCCGACCGCCTGATTAGGTCAACTCCCATCCACCCTCACCCGCTTCACTTGAACCAAGAACCTTTCCCCCACAATTCCCACAACTAGAACTTCATCGGCGCCGCGCCCCGCGAGATATTGTCCAGGAACTCCTGCCGGGTGGCGATACTGCTGCGGAACGCGCCCAGCATGGCTGAAGTAGTCATCCGCGCTTCATGTTTTTGCACACCCCGCATCATCGCACACATATGAATCCCTTCTACCACGACTGCCACGCCATGGGGGTCGAGCAACTCATCGACAAAGTCCGCAATCTGGCGTGTCATCCGCTCCTGAAGCTGCAATCTACGGGCAAAAAGATCCACAATCCGCGGGATCTTCGATAATCCGATCACCCGGCCTTTCGGAATATAGGCTACGTGCGCCCGACCTAAGAATGGCAACAGATGGTGTTCGCAAAGGCTATAAAATTCAATATCGCGTACCAACACCATTTCGTCATAGGTTACTTCAAACATAGCATCGTTAACCAGGATATGGGGATCCGTGCGGTAGCCTGCCAACAGCTCGCTGTACATCTGAGCCACCCTCTCAGGCGTTCTGCTTAGACCTTCTCGCCCTGTATCTTCGCCCACTGCTTCTAAGATAATTCGAACGGCTTGCTCGATAGCCGGTTGGTCAATTTCATGGTCGGTAATTAAATCAGCCAGCTGTTGAATTCTGGCATATTGGTCGTCTGCCATTCATGCAGCTCCTAAATAATTTGATGCTGAAAAGTGTAACCCTAATGTTCACCCAAGTCAACCATTCGATACAATCATAAATATTCCCCTATCCGCTTAAGAATAATTAAGATAAGATTAAGCTCTAAGGAGGCCAGGATGGATTTGAAGGATTTCTTGAGGAAAGTCGAGCTGTTCGATGGCTTGACCGAAACCGAACTAGAAAAAGTAGCTGCTATCTGTGAGGAGAGGAGATTCCATCGCGGCGATTTACTCACCAAACAGGGGACTCCAGGTGAGGAATTATTCATTGTTACCAAGGGTTTTGTGGAAGTTTTCCTGGAAGCTCCCCAGCGGGTAGTGGTGAACCTCGGCGCGGGGCAGATCGTCGGAGAGATGGCTCTGGTCGATCAAGGGTTGAGTTCAGCCACTGTACGCGCTGTGGAAGAACCTACAATAACCCAAGGGATTCATTTTGAGCAGTTCGAGCAGCTTTTCCAGCAGGACGCAAGCATCGGGTTTAAGATCATCCGGAATATCGCCGCAGACCTGTCTTTTAAATTGCGTCACCGAAATCTGAGCGAACGGTAAAGGGGGAAATATGACCATTTACAAAGTCAGTTATGTGGTGATCGGCATGGATCATCCCGGTGGTATTGCCAATTTGGATCATAAACCCTACGTTGGCGAACAGGTACGCCTGAGCGACCTGACATTAGAGATCCTGGAGGTGCTCGAAATCATGCCCGCCCGGGGTGGATTTCACTATTACCACGTCACTTGTCAGCCTTTACCCACAGAAATTTCCTCCGACGGAAGTCATCAACCATCCAGTTAATTCAGCAATTACAATTGGTATCAGCGTCGAAACGAAAAAGTGGCGGAGTGAATTGACTCCGCCACCTTCGTTTAACATGAGGAGATTTAGCCGATCTCTGGTTCGATCAAACCGTAGTTGCCATCTCTCCGGCGGTAGAGCACGTTGATGGCGTTGGTCGAGGCATTGTAGAACACAAAGAAATTTTCATGGCCCAGAAGGCCCATCTGCTCGATGGCTTCCGATTCGTCCATTGGTGTGACAAGGAAGTGTTTGCGCCGGGCAATGATCGGTTTTGCGATCTCTTCCTCTTCAGCATCTATCAGGGGGACGACCTCCGCAGCCGACTTGCCATCTCCGCGCCCCCGGTTACGTTTGCCTTTGTAGCGTTCTATTCGGCGTTGCATCTTTTCTAGCGCAGTGTCTAATGCAGAGAAAATATCATCGGCCCGTTCTTCGGAACGCAGGATGAACCCCTTCCCCCGCACAGTAATTTGCGCGACCTGCCGATCAGACGCGCTGCGCGCCGACTTGACATAAGCCAGATCAACGCGAGCTTCATCAATCTCATTCAAATAACGATCCAGCTTGGATGCTTTTTTGGTTACGTATTCATTCAAACGATCCGTCACTTCCATGTTCCTGCCTGTGATTTCAACTTGGAGCGCCATCTGTATTCCTCCTCAAGAACAAAATTTTACCACCGGTTTATGCCTGGCCATTCTGAACATGCTGGCGACCAGCTCTTGCCAATGTCAATCCATACACCTTTCTTGCTCCACCATTTAATAAAGCCTTTGCGCAAGCATCCAAGGTGGCGTTGCTTGTGGAAACATCGTCCACAACCAGAACACATCGGTCGGTCACCCATTTCGACCGCGCCTGGAACGCCCCTGTGACATTATCTCGTCGTTGAGTAAACGAAAGGCCCACCTGTGATCGAGTCTCACGCGCCCTAATCAACCCCTTGGGAAAATAAGGTTTACCGCTTCCCATGGCAAGTGGCCGGGCGAGTAAGATAGCTTGATTATATCCACGCTCTCGCAGACGTGCAACCCCTAATGGAACCGGAATGATCCCCTCGACAACCCAGTCCAATTCTCGCAGGTAAGCGATCAACGGTTGTGCCAGAATCACTCCTAGGCTGATGTCCCGCTTATATTTCAAACGATGGATTGCCTTTCGGACCGGACCTTCAAAGACCGCCCAAGATCTCACCGCCGTAAAATAAGGCGGGCTGGTCCTACAATTTTCACACTCACCGGGAAGGTTTAGACTTTGCCCACACCGCTCACAAAGCGGCAGTTCTACAGTTCGAACGTCTGATTGGCAATCGTGGCACCAGCGTGCTCCCGGGCGACCACAGCCGCCACAACTCGGCGGAAATACTAAATCCAGACTGGCCCATAAGTTCTGGTATATCCGGAAAGCCAGGGTGGACGATTGAGCCATATTCATCATTATAGTATAAATCCATCAGAAACCCAGCACCCCTCCCAGGCTTGATCTCAACAGCATCAAAAAGGCCGGTGTCAACAAAACAATGCAAATCGAGGGGAAAATCAAGATCGCCATCGGGATCAGCATCTTGATCGGCGCTTTATGTGCCGCCTCTTCAGCGCGTTGACGCCGCTTGACCCGCATCTGATCAGCCTGGATGTGCAGAACCTTGGCCATGCTCACCCCCAGCTGTTCGCTTTGGATCACAGCCGCCACGAAACTGGTCATTTCCGAAACGCCCATTCGTTCAGCCATGTCTCGCAGCGCATCTTTCCGTAATTTCCCCAATTGGATTTCCCGGATCACCCTTCCAAAACCAATTGAAAGCTCATTGTTCCACTTCTCATAGACCTTAGCCATGGCTGCGTCAAACCCTAAGCCAGCCTCGACGCAAACCGTCAATAAATCGAGGGAATCCGGCATTGCCTTGCGGATCTCGGACTGGCGGCGATTGATCTTGCCGCGCAGCCACAGCTCCGGCAAGAAGAATCCTAAGGCGCCAGCCGGGATGGAGATCAATAAACCGCGTCCCTTCAAGAAGCTGCCTTGCGGAGCAACCGTCGCCACGAAGAATAAGAGTACTCCCAGAGAGATACCGGCGATGCGTAACGCCCAGAATAAGGTAGGATCCAATCTTTTCGGATTTCCCGCCAATTCCAGTTTTTGAGCGGTTTGCTGGATGGCGTTCTGCGGCGTAACACGCATAGCCAATTCGCCTAACCGCCGCGCAATCGGGTAAATTACTCTATCCGTCAAAGGTTGCGAGAGTTCTATCACCTCTAAATCAGTGATTTCACCTCGTTCAGCAAATTTCACCAGGCGCGATTGTAACGGATCTTCGCCCCTGGAATCCTTGAGGCCAATGATCACCAAAATGACTGCCCCCAGGACAATTACACCTCCTACTATCGCCAACCATAACATGACGCCACCTCCAGCCTTTGTTCACCTATACTTCAATGGCGGAAATTTTATTCATTACAAAATAACCAGCCACGATCATCATGCCGCCAAAGACCAACATGGGGATACCGACCATCCTGGTTTCCGGATCGAAAAACATCATCATATAAGACCGGTTCAACCAATATAAGATGAGAGTGATGAGCACTGGCATGGCAGACAAGAACCGGCTTGAATAGACCACCTGGGAGGTCAAAACACGCACTTCGCCTTTAATCCGCACGCGTTCACGAATTGTATACGAGATAGTATCTAGAATTTCAGCCAGGTTACCACCGACTTCGCGCTGAACATTCATCGCCGCGACCGTCAGGTCAAGGTCATCGCTCGGGATGCGGCGTAATAAGTTATCCAGGGTGCGCTCCATCGGCAGGCCCAACTGCATCTCTTGAACAACGCGTCGAAATTCGTCGCTGATGGGGGGAGGAAGTTCCTTACTCACGGCTTCCATAGCTTGCATTATAGAATAACCAGCGCGTAATCCATTCACCACCAGGTTCAGCATATCGGGCAGCTGCTCGCTGAAATGGATTAAGCGCCGTCCTTGCTGGCGGCGGACATAGATGCGCGGCAGTGATATACCCACCAAAACGCCGACCAGGCTGAAGACCAAGCTACGCCCTCCGAAGAACCAGCCTACAACCCCAACCCCGATCCCTACGATCACCATCAGGGCAATGTACTCGGCAGGTTTGAGCTTCAGGTCAGCGCGTGCCAGTTCTCGAGCAATCCCTCCCCCCCAGGAAGAACGTTCGACGCGCTTGTTCAGCCATTCGCCAACCGGCGATGCCTTTTCCCCTGGTTTTCTTATCTTCTCTTCCTTAAGATAAGGGCCAAGGCGCTCCTCGACAAGAGAGCGCTCATTGGAAACCGTAATGATCACCCCAAACGCTAGCAACAATAGGATCAAACCACCACCAACTAACAAGATGAGTTCCATCGCGCTTACCCTCTGATCATTAATAACGCTTCCGGTCACCAATGCCGAAGACTGATGCCGGCAGGTGGATTCCCGCAGCTTCGATCTTTTCCATAAACTTGGGTCTCAGGCCGGTTGGACGGAAACGGCCAATCACTTTTCCATTCTCAAAACCGGACTGCTCGAATATAAACAAATCGGTCATGGTGATCACCTCGCCTTCCATGCCGGACACCTCGGTGACCTGGATCACTTTACGCGTGCCGTCGCGCAATCGTTCCTGATGGATCACAAGGTCTATTGCCGAGGAAATCTGCTCGCGAATAGCTCGTACGGGCATTTCCATCCCGGCCATCATCACCATTGTTTCAATGCGCGTTAATGAGTCGCGAGGGCTGTTTGAGTGAGCTGTCGTCATGGAACCATCGTGACCGGTGTTCATCGCTTGCAACATGTCTAAGGCAGCCTCATCGCGAATTTCGCCAACGATTATGC
>Ga0154886_1120_pt1 | contig 10418 bp, 11 predicted proteins | sample Rifle2008BG19ft_FD_105858 | JGI IMG/M metagenome (GOLD analysis project Ga0154886, IMG submission 105858) | Chloroflexi bacterium RBG_19FT_COMBO_55_16
GATGGCATCTTCCAAATGCGTGATCTTCGTTGCCCCGATGATAGGCGCCGTCACCGGCTCCTTCTGTAATAGCCAGGCAAGTGCGATATGAACGCGCGGAACCCCATGCTTTTCCGCGATTTCCGCGACCCGCTCCACGACCTGTCGATCGGTTTCAGCCGTCGCATCGTATTTGCTTTTCGCGATTTGATCGGTTTCGGAACGAAGCGTGCTCTCCGACGACCAGTCACGCGTCAATCTTCCCGATGCGAGTGGACTATACGGGATCACCCCGATCTTCTCCTCGCGGCAGAGCGGCAGCATCTCTCGTTCTTCTTCGCGGTAGATGAGGTTCAGATGATCCTGCATCGAGACGAAGCGGGTCCACCCATGCTTCTCAGCCACGTGCAGCGCCTTCTGGAACTGCCACGCGAACATGGCGATGGCGCCGATGTACCGGGCCTTGCCGGCCTTCACTACGTCATGCAATGCTTCCATCGTCTCCTCGATTGGGGTTTCGTAATCCCAGCGATGGATTTGGTAGAGGTCCACGTAATCCGTCCCGAGCCGCTTCAGGCTTTTGTCGATCTCGCTCAGGATCGCCTTGCGCGACAGCCCGGAGCCATTCGGCCCGTCATGCATTTTGCCATGCACCTTGGTGGCAATGACGACCTCGTCCCGATGCGCGAAGTCCTTCAAAGCGCGTCCGAGGAGCTCCTCACTCGTCCCAATGGAATAGACATTGGCGGTATCGAAGAAATTGATCCCCAGTCCGAGGGCTTTCTTGATAATTGGCCGGCTGTTTTCTTCGTTAAGCACCCATTTGTGAATCCAACGTTCCGCGTCCCCGAACCCCATGCAACCGAGGCAGATGCGCGAGACCTTCATACCTGTTGATCCTAATCGAACGTATTCCATGGTTTTCTCCTACCCGATGATTCTTCAGAATTGATTATGAGCCTATTGAGCGCGGCACGAGTTTGATTGTTGCGGTTCGCGCCTCAGGGGTCACCACAGGAGTGACATACCGTGCGCCATAGTGACGATACTTGGTGCGATATGCGATGTCGATCTTGGCATTGATCTCAGGATCGGACTCCTCCACGAAGGTGACGTCTTTATCGACACCGCCAGCCCGGATATGGCCTCCGTGGCGCACCTGCGTGCCACGGAACCAGGCGGAAGTGCGCCCGTTAATGGCCCGGATATAAAGATCATCACCGAGGCTGACAACCCAAATTATCACTGGGTTTCGCAGCATGCCGTCGCGCCGGAGTGACGCGATCTGCAACTCTTCTGCCCTTCCGATCTTGCTGAGCTCGTCGCTCGTCCACGTCGTCATTGGGCGTTTCCTTTCATTCGGTCCTTCATCCGGCCTGGTATTGTTCGTCGCTGACCCTTTCCATCCTATCGGCGGCCTTGCCGTCGAGATATTCTTGAATGGCGATGTGTGTCATGGCTGTGGTCCCCGTGGCGCCATGCCAATGTTTCTCACCCGGCAGGATCAAGACCACATCGCCCGGTCGAATTTCCTCAATCGGACCGCCCCAGCGTTGCACCCAACCGCAGCCATCGGTCACGATCAGGGTCTGGCCCAACGGGTGACTGTGCCAGGCTGTCCGGGCACCGGGCTCGAACGTGACATAAGCGCCGCCCGCGCGAGCCGGATTCTTTGCATCGAACAGGGGATCAATACGCACCGTACCGGTAAACCACTCGGACGGTCCCTTGCCGGAAGGCTGTGAGCCGCTTCTTTTGATTTCCATTTTCTGAATTCCTTTCACGCTTTGCCTTGCTCAACGACCAGTTTGTTTCTGCAGTTCTTCGGGATACCGATCCCCTTGTACCGTGATCTTTGAAATGGCACTGTTGATCTCCCGCAAATCGTCGGGCGCGAGTTCGACCGCCAGAGCGCCGAGGTTCTCATCCAGACGCTCGAGCTTGCGGCTGCCCGGGATGGGAACAATCCACGGCTTCTGGGCCAGCAGCCAGGCGAGCGCGATCTGAGCGGGCGTCGCTCCCTTATGTTCTCCGATCCTGGCAAGCAGATCAATCACCACCCGGTTGGCTTTCCGCGCCTCCGGCGTATAGCGAGGGAGGCGGCTGCGGATATCAGCACTGGCGAACTTCGTGTTTTCGTCGATCTTTCCCGTGAGATAGCCCCTGCCCAGAGGGCTGAATGGCACGAAGCCGATCCCGAGTTCCTCGCATACCGGCAGCACTTCCTCCTCAGTGGTTCTCCACCACAGCGAGTATTCGCTCTGGATTGCCGCAACCGGCTGGACGGCGTGGGCACGGCGGATGGTCGGCGTGCCTGCCTCAGAAAGGCCGAAGTGCTTGACCTTCCCTGCCTGAATCAGTTCCTTGACGGCACCTGCCACGTCTTCGATGGGCACCTCCGGGTCAACCCGGTGTTGATAAAACAGATCGATGGCTTCGACCTTGAGCCGCTTGAGCGAGGCCTCGGCGACCTGCTTTATGTGCTCTGGACGGCTGTTCAGGAGGGGTAACCCTGGTCCACCGTTGGGGTCCGGCCCGTAACCGAACTTGGTGGCGATCACCACTTGTCCACGGAAAGGGGAAAGCGCTTCACCAAGGAGTTCTTCGTTGGTGAATGGACCATAGACTTCAGCCGTATCGAAGAAGGTGATGCCACGGTCAATCGCCGCGTGAAGAAAAGCGATCATCTCCTGCTTGTCGGGAATCGGGCTTTCATCATGGCTCATTCTCATGCAGCCGAGCCCGAGAGCCGAGACTTCCAGGTTGCTTTTGCCAAGTTTACGCTTTTGCATTTTCTCAACTCCTATCTCTTTGTTATCGGACTATATCTGGGAATTGATTTTCAACAAATCTCTTTACTCTTCCACCATTAATTCCTCTATTTGAAGGATTTCTTTCTCTGCCTTCAAAACAGCATTTTCATATACTTCAATTTTGTGGTTCAACAAGTCTAGTGTTTTTTGCATTTCCTGCATTCTCGTCATAAGCAGTTCTCGTTGGTCTTTCAAAATTTCTTTCCTGGCTTCAATGGTCTGGTCACCCTGTTGAACCAGTTTGAAATACTCGATCAACACTTCGATGGGAAGCCCAGCGCTCCTCATGCACTTAATGAATTCAACCCGCCGCACATCGAGTTCGCTGTAATCCCTGATCCCGCTTCCGTTTCGATTGACGGGTGGGATGAGCCCAATCCGTTCGTAGTAACGCAGCGTATCCAACGAAATACCAAATTGTTCACTTACTTCTGAGATCTTCATATGTTCACCTCGAAGAATAGTGTACCACCTGGAGTTAACTCCAAGTCAAGGGTTTTCCTGGTGAAAAAGGCAGCGAGGTTTGAAAGTAAATGTAATCGTGGTAAAGTCCCCCAATAATGGTATTGCGATGTAATCCCAAGAGAACACCGTTTTTGGCGGTTTATTCGCCACCAAAAGAAAAGGAAATTGCTAAAATAGAGGCATATTTACCCGGATATCCACTATTTTGCATGTTGGAATGCCATGAATACCTATACCGCCACTGCTCAAACATTTTCTAATGCTGCGTTCATCAAATTTACATTGGCAAAACTCGATTGAACTAATCGCAAGGTTTGTTCTGGGGTAGAAAATATCACTTGCGGAAGTGCTTTTACAAGGAAATTTTAGACAAACAGATCGCATGAATGCAAAATCAAGCGGATGAATAATTTCCTGTTCGAAAGGAATATAGTATGACAAAACAATCCTGGAGAATTATGCCATTAACTACATTGGGTAAGTGGTCGGTCGGGCTCATCGTCGCAATGCCGTTATTGTTTATCATCGGCACATCATTCACAAACTCGTTATATAAATCAGTACCGGCAGGTGGCACTATTTTGGCAGAAATTGCCACCAGACCGACCTTGGCGCTTACAATGCTTGCTGGAATGTTTGCCGGAATTTCGGCCTTTATCACAGGTCTCCTGGCAATCATCAGACAAAAGGAATATGCGCTACTGGTTTATGTCTCCAGCTCAATCGGAGCGCTACTTGTGTTATTTCTCGCTGGCGAAATATTGTTTCCTCATTAAGAATTTGCCGCTTAAGAAAAACTTGAAATATTCCCTCGTGGTATAACAACCATTTGCCAATTGTCTTTTTGGGTTACACATAGTATTTCCGAATCAGCCTTATAGATTGGGTGACTTATGATGTTGATCCTTTGTTTCCGGTGAATGGAGTGTTATCATCTGTATATGACCACAGCAACCGCTCAGGCATTTCCTAATATTGCTTTTATCAAGTATTGGGGGAACCGAGACGCACACTTTCGCATCCCATCCAACGCCTCAATCTCGATGAACCTGGGCGGCCTGGAAACCCGCACGCAGGTAACTTTCGATCCCGCGCTAAAAAATGATCAGTTGACCCTCAACGGAAAACCTCAATCTGGCAAAAGCCTGGAGCGGGTCAGCGCCGTTCTGGACCTCGTCCGCCAGATGGCGGCGCTGCAGCGCTTCGCTCGCGTCGAGAGTAACAATAACTTCCCTACCGGGGTCGGGATCGCTTCCTCCGCCTCGGCTTTTGCCGCCTTGAGCCTGGCCGCCAGCGCCGCTGCCGGGCTGGCTTTGAGCGAGGCGGAGCTTTCACGCCTGGCCCGGCGCGGTTCTGGATCAGCGTGCCGCTCGGTGCCAGGTGGTTTCGTGGAGTGGCAAGCCGGGGAAGACGACCTGACCTCTTACGCCTTCTCGATCGCCTCCCCAGGACACTGGGACCTGAGCGACTGTATCGCCATTGTCAGCCAGGCGCCCAAACCGACTGGTTCCACCGAGGGCCATGCCCTGGCTGCTTCCAGTCCGCTCCAGGCCGCTCGCCTGGCCGACACACCCCGCCGCCTGGACTTCTGCCGTCGCGCCATCCTGGATCGGGATTTCGAGGCCTTTGCCGAAGTAGTCGAACAGGACTGCCACTTGATGCACGCGGTAATGATCACCTCCACGCCGCCCCTGCTCTACTGGCAACCGGCGACGCTGGCAGTCATGCAGGCAGTAATGGATTGGCGCAAGAATGGCCTGCCGGTTTGCTATACGATCGACGCCGGCCCGAACGTGCATGTACTTTGTCCCACCGCTTCCGCTGCCCAGGTGATCTCCGGACTGACCCTAATCACCGGCGTCGAAAAGGTGCTCGCTGCGCGTCCAGGTGGTCCGACCCACCTGGTTTGACTTGCGAAAACAAAGCAAGCCCGCGGAGGAAATACAACCAGCTAGAATTTCGTTAGAATCGTCTAATTCTTGCATGGGTGTCTGGAATCTTCCCCCAGGACAGGATATAATCAAATCTGGTAGGCTTTTTCATATCAGACCTATTTAATTAAAGGTAACCATGAGTACAACGCTATTAGTAGAAATTGCACAATTCGTCGCCGCCCTGGCTGCTCTGATCATCATCCACGAGCTCGGTCACTTCATCGTGGCCCGCTTGTTAAAAGTAGAAGTGGAAGAGTTCGGGCTTGGCTTTCCACCCCGCATCGCCACTCTTTTTTCTGCATGGGGCACCCGCTTTTCCTTGAACCTGCTCCCCTTTGGTGGTTTCGTACGCCTAAAGGGGGAGAACGATCCCAGTGTTCCTGGAGGGTTGGCGGCTTCCAAGCCATGGGTGCGCCTGTCTGTGTTATTCGCTGGCCCGCTGGCTAACTTATTGGTCGGTGTGATCCTTTACGCGCTCATCTTCAGCAAGATCGGCATGCCGATCACAAATCAGGTTCAAATCATGGATGTGGCGCACAACTCACCGGCTGCTCAAGCCGGCCTGTTGCCAGGAGACCTGATCCTAGCCGTCAACGGCAATAAAATCGACAACACCCAGGCTTTGCATGACACCATCTACGCCAACCTGGACCAACCGACTCGGATCACCTTCATGCGCAACGAGCAAGAAGGAGAAACCACCCTGGTGCCGCGCAGCCAGCCGCCGGAAGGCGAGGGTGCCATCGGGATCGTGATGGGCAACCCTACTCGGTCGGTCTCTGTGCTGACAGCGCTGCCGGTGGGTTTTACAGCCGTGTTCGAACATGGGAGAGAATTGCTGGCCTTTCCGGTGAGGATGATCAAGGGCCAGACTGCTCCGGAGGAGGGTCGCTTGGTAGGTTTCAAGGGCATGTTCGACATTTACCAGCAGGTGCGTCAAAGCGAGCCTCTGCCGAACATTCCGGCCGGCGTGAACATCCTTGGCTTCTTCGCCACCATCACCATCTCCCTGGGCATCTTGAACCTGCTCCCCATCCCAGCCCTGGATGGAGGTCGCATCCTGTTTGTGCTGCCTGAGATGGTATTGGGCCGCCGTATCCCTCCCCGCTATGAGAATGCGATCAACCTGGTAAGCTTTGCTATGCTCTTGATGTTGTTGCTCTTTATCAACTTGCAGGATTTTTTCAACCCCATTGCATTGCCTTAATTACCTTTTGAATCCGCGCAGACACTGGCCTGCGCCTGGAAATCGCGTTCCTGATTGGTAGTCAAATTATGTCAAGCCCATCCGAAATACCCTTTCAAACGCTGCTCAATTCGTTGTCAGACGAGGAAACGCCGTTAAACCCGCACCTCCTCTACCGCCTCTCTGACCTCGATGCTGACGAACTGGCCTTATTTATAAATACCTGGCCCCAACTTCCCCTTTGGCGACGACAAGCTCTCATGGAAAACCTGGAAGAACTGGGCATCGCCGACGACTTGCTTTCTTTCGAGGCGATCGGGCGACATGCCATTTCGGACACAGACCCCAAAGTGCGCCTGGCAGCCGTTCGCGTGTTATGGGAATTTGAGGTTATCGACATGATTCCGGTTTTCTTGCGCTTGCTCGAGACCGACCCCGAAGTCGACGTGAGAGCTGCCGCAGCCACTGCCCTGGGGCAATACATCTACCTGGCAGAAATCGATGAAATCCCCAAGGCAGGACGGTTCACTCTTGAAGACCGCTTGCTTCAAGTCATCGCTGGGGATGATGCCGCCCAGGTACGCCGCCACACCCTGGAGTCGATCAGCTTTTCAAGCCGGGCTGAAATCCCCCCCTTGATCGAGACGGCCTTCTCGAGTGGTGATATAGATTGGATCGCTTCTGCGCTGACCGCAATGGGACGTTCAATGGACAGGCGTTGGGAAGAAGATGTGCTCTCCATGCTGGACAGCAAGCTGCCATCCCTGCGGGCGGAAGCAGCGCGTGCGGCCGGCGAACTAGAGATTTCTGAAGCTATAACCTCTCTCGTCGATCTTGCCGAGGACAGCAACGAGGATGTGCGCACGGCCGCCATCTGGTCGCTTTCCCAGATCGGTGGGGAAAAAGCCCGCCGAACTCTGAACAATTTACTCCTCAAATCTGAAGAAGACGACGAATTTGATTATTTGGAGACCGCTCTGGACAACCTGGCGTTTACTGAAGGTTTGGACCCCTTTACGCTCCTGGATCTCCCGGAGGACGAGGCTGAGTCTGATCTGTATGACACGCTCATGGAGGAGGAAGATCTCGATTATTTCGAGGACGAAGAGGATGACGAGGGTGAATTCCTGAACATCGAAGAATTCTACGAAGAAGACGAGGATCGCCTGGATTGAATGTACTATTCGTCCTCTTCAGCAACAACATCCTGCCAATTTTTATTGCGGCCGGAGCTGGCTATCTGGCCTCGAAATATCTACAGGTAACCCCACGCTCAGTTTCCCAGATAGCTTTTTATATTTTCAGCCCATGTCTGATTTTCAATCTGCTCACCTCCACCCAGCTCAGCGGCGAAGACGTCACTCGCATGGCCGGATTCACTGCCGTGAGCGTGCTCACCTTGGGGGCTCTCACCGGGCTGATTGGCTGGATGTTGCGGTTAGAGCGCCGCATCCTGGTAGCAGTGCTGATCACGACAATGTTCGGCAACGCTGGAAATTACGGCCTTTCCCTGAACCTGTTCGCGTTTGGTGAAACAGCGCTGGCGCACGCCAGCCTTTTTTTTGTGACCACTTCGATCCTCGTCTATACCGTAGGTGTGGTCATTGTCTCCTTGGGGACCACGAGCCTACGAAACGCAGTCCTAGGACTTTTTAAGGTCCCGGTGGTTTACGCGGTGGTTATAGCCTTGCTGTTCAACCGCCTCGAGTGGCAATTGCCGCTGCCCATCGATCGCACCGTTACACTCATGGCCAACGCGGCCATCCCCGCTTTGTTGGTCTTGATGGGCATACAGTTGCAAAATTCGAAATGGAGCGACCACGCCCTCGCCCTGGGGCTGACCAATTTCATGCGTCTCATCGCTTCACCGCTGCTTGCGCTTGGGGTCAGTTTACTCTTCCGGCTCGAAGGACCAGCCCTCCAGGCCGGGATATTAGAATCAGCCATGCCAACCGCGGTGATGATGACCATCCTGGCAACTGAATATAACGTCGAACCATCCTTCGTGACCACGGTGGTGTTCACCTCGACATTGCTCAGCCCGTTAACGATCACCCCTTTGCTTTCTTACCTGGGAGCCTGATGCGCACTGGTCCGCTCTGCCTGATTCTCGTCCTGCTCATTCTTGGGATAATCATCCCCCTGCCACTCCCGGCAAATGCTCAGGCAGAAGTGGAGGTGCTTATCGAGCAGCCGGATTATACCTTCGGGCAGCAAATTCGCTTTCAGGCGACTATCCAATCCGTAGAGCCGATCGTCAAAGTCTTAGTCTTAACCCAGACCGGGGACCCGGCAGAGACGCATGTCATATCAGCGTCCGTCGACTCGCAAGGGAAGGTCTTAGCTGTATTCGACCTACGCCAGCAACCCCTACGCGCTTTTTCGAACGTGGACTACTGGTATCAGGTGACTTTTCAAAATGGTGAGACTGCAACCAGCCCAGGATACTCGTTTTACTTAGAAGATAACCGCTTCCGGTGGGACTCGCTAGCGAGCCCACCATTTGTCGCCCATTGGTATGCAGGAGACATTACCTTTGCCCAAGAGCTATTGAATATTGCCCAGGCCGGACTCAAACGCGCGCATGAGTTTCTACCTCAAGTGCTCGCTCCGGAGACAGTGAATCTCTATATCTATGATGATTCCCAACAACTGCAAACCGCTTTGGCCCACTCTACTCAAAATTGGGTCGCCGGTCACGCCGATCCAAATCTGAGCGTCATACTGGTCTCGTTGCCTCCCGGACCCGAAAAACAGCTTGAAATGGAACGGCAAATTCCGCATGAACTCATGCATGTCCTGTTGTACTACACCAACGCGGACGCCTACGCCCACTTGCCAGCCTGGTACAATGAGGGATTGGCTTCTATGGCTGAGCTATATCCCAACCCAGATTACCAGGTTTTACTCCAAAGCGCCTTCGAAACAGGAGGCCTGCTACCGATCACTTCCCTGTGCCAGTCATTTCCAACCGATGCCAGCAACGCAATGTTAGCTTATGCCGAGGCGGCTTCCTTTACCCGTTTCATCTCCGACCGCTTTGGCATGACCAGGCTGGAAGGGTTGATGGCTTATTACGCCCAGGGAGTTGATTGCCAACGCGGTGTAGAAGCTGTTCTGGGTAACGATTTGGAACACCTGGATGGCATGTGGCGCCAGGACACCTTTGCCGAAAACCTGTGGCGCAGCGCCCTTGAGAACTTGCTTCCCTGGCTAATCTTATTGATGATTATTTTGGTCGTACCGCTAGCTTTGGCAATCAGCATGCTGCGGCGAAAGCCGGCAAGGATGGAATTATGACCGAAGGCGATAAGGTACGTCTCCACGCCATAATCGAGGGGCGCGTGCAAGGTGTAGGATTCCGTGCTTTCGTGATCGATAAAGCCACCGATCTGGGTGTAACCGGTTGGGTGCGAAACCGCTGGGGTGGCAGTGTGGAGATAATGGCAGAGAACGACCGCACAACGCTGGAAAAACTCCTGGGTGCCTTGCGACAGGGTCCTCGTGCGGCTTACGTCACCCAGGTGAGAACTGAATGGCAAACCGCTTCGGGGGAATTCTACGGTTTTTCCGTCAGGTCTACTAATTAGTTAAACCCAATACCACGTTCCTTCAGCGATATATATCTCCCTCCCCCGATCACCAGGTGGTCTAAAACTTCGATATCCAATAGTTTTCCAGCCTGGGCTATGGCGCGCGTGATCGCGATGTCGTCCGGGCTAGGGGTTGGGTCGCCGCTTGGGTGATTGTGCACAATGATGATGGCCGCCGCATTGCGCCGGATAGCTGCCTTGAACAATTCCCCCACCCGAACCTGGGAGGTATTTAACGAACCTTGATACACTTCAACGATGTCCAATACCCGGTTGCGCACGTCCAGCAACATCACCCGCAGATGTTCCTGTTCTAGGGCGCTCATTTCATACCGCACCAGGGCCGCTGCGTCTTCTGGGCTGTGGATGGCGGGTCGTTCCTCAGGCGATTCGAGGCTCAGCCGCCGGCCCAGTTCGATGGCTGCTTTGATCTGGGCGGCCTTGGCCG